>Ga0187892_10000293_pt1 | contig 133839 bp, 123 predicted proteins | sample MA1701073metaG_FD_139345 | JGI IMG/M metagenome (GOLD analysis project Ga0187892, IMG submission 139345) | Bio-ooze microbial communities from a basaltic lava cave in the Kipuka Kanohina Cave System on the Island of Hawaii, USA - MA170107-3 metaG ... | reverse complement strand
TAGCTCGGGTGAAAATCGCATCCTATAATCTGCATCGCGGCTCCTTCCTCCCGAGCCTTGGTCTTGTGCAACCCAAGTTTACTCGGGCTCTCAAGGAGCCGTTGTCGTCATCCAATCAAGCGCCCAAGGCGGCGAGGAATCTGCATTTCCTGGGATTTCTGCAAAATGTAGATCTCTGCAAAATGTAGACTCCCTCGCTGGCCCTTTTCCAGTTTCCCTTTTCCCTTGTCCGCCTCAGTCGTCGGTGCGGACGGGGTTCTTGCGCGCGTCGGCCATAATCTTCTCAATCTCCGGGATGGTGCGGGGCAAGCGCGCGGTGAGCAGCTTGTAGCCCGTTTCGGTAATGAGCACGTCGTCTTCGATGCGCACGCCCAGCTTCTCCTCCGGGATGTAAACGCCCGGCTCGATGGTGATCACCATGCCGGGCGCGAGGGGGCGCGGCGGGCCGGCGTCGTGGACGTTCAGCCCAATGTGATGGCCCAGGCCGTGGATGAAGTACTGTCCCAGCGGCTGGCCGTTCCCGTCCTTACCGCGGGAGTTGATGTAGTCGCGGGCGATCTTCACCAGGGAGTTGGGGCCGTCGCCGCCCATGGTCATGCCGGGCTTGAGCGCGGCCAGCACGGCGTTCTGCGCGCCCAGGACGATCTCGTAGATTTCGCGCTGCCGCGGGGAGAACTTGCCGTTGGCCGGCAGGGTGCGCGTGATGTCCGCCACGTAGCCGCTGTAGGAGGCCCCCACGTCCAGCACGATGATGTCGCCCTCCTCGATTTTGCGGCTCACCTCGTTGTAGTGCAACACCGTCGAGTAGAACCCGGAGCCGACGATGGGCGCGTAGCCTGCCACTTCGCTGCCGCCGCGCTTGTGGACATACTCCATGCGCGCGGCCACTTCGTACTCGTAGATGCCGGGGCGCATCATGCGCATGGCCTCGAAGTGCGCGTCCATGCTCAGTTCGATGGCCTTGGTGAGCAGCGCGATTTCCCCCGGCGACTTGATTTGCCGCATCTCGCCGACGGGACCGGCCACGCTCACCAGGCCGGCGCCAGGCGCCGCGCGCTTTACCCAGTTGTTCCAGTTGAGCGCGTGCGGGTAGCCCGGCGCGTTCTCCCGCCCGATCAGGGTGTGGAAGTTGGTGAAGACGGTGGCTAATTTCTCGATGTCGCCGCGCAGCTCGGGGAAGGGGCGCACCGCCGCGAACCCGGTCTTCTCTGCAATCGTGGGGTCGTCCGGCCCCAGCCGCGGCGCGTCCCACCGCTCGCGTTGCAGGTTGCGCGCCGGCAGGTACAGCACTTCCCGCGGGCCGTCCCAGGTCTTGCCGGCGGGCGGCTCCGGCACGATCACCACGGCCGCGCCCTCCTGGCTATGCCCGGTCAGGTAGTAGAAGTTCTCCTCCTGCGCGAAAATGTACGAGGGCGAGGCGTTCTCCCGCCCGGTGTAGCCGAAGAGCACCACCGGCCCGTCCACCTTGGCGCGCAACGCCGCGCGCCGCGCCGCAAATGCCGAAAGCGGCTCGCGCTCGCGCGGCCCCGCCTGCGCCGCAGCACACCACAGGAACGCGCCCGCGAGCACTGTCCAGGCCGCTGCCATGCCGCGCTGGCGGCGACGGAAGGGTGAATGGTGACGGATGACCATGAAGCCCCCTGTTCGTTGGATGCCTGCCCCCGACCGAGGCTCAATATCAAACCACAGTTGGGCTGGTGAGAACAGAGGGGCCAGCGGGCCCGGGAACAACGGCCGCGGGTGCGCCGTCTAACTGGCCAGGGGGTGAAGCATGTCCGCGACTCGCCGGCAGTTCTTCCACATCAGCGCCACTGGATTCGCCGCGCTTTCTTCCGGGCTGCTGGTGCCCGCAACCGAAGCGCAGCAGCCGGCGCCGCCCCAGCAACCGGCTACGCTGGGGCAGGCGCCGCCGCCGCCCGCGTCCATGCCGCCGCGGCCGCCAGCCATCGCCGCGGACCTGGTCAAAGAGTTCGTCATCGCCGGGCACGCCAACCTACCGCGCACCCAGGAACTGCTGGCCGCCACGCCGGGGCTCTTGAACGCCTCATGGGACTGGGGCGGGGGAGACTTCGAGATGGCCATTGGCGGCGCGGGCCACATGGGCAACCGCGAGATTGCTCTCTACCTGATTGGCCAGGGCGGCCGCATGGACATCTTCGTGGCCGCCATGCTGGGGCGCCTCGACATTGTCGAGCCCGCGCTCAAGGCCTTCCCGCCCCTGCTCCACTCCAAAGGCCCGCACGGCATCCCGCTACTGACGCACGCGAAGAAAGGCGGCGAACACGCCGCCGAAGTGGTCAAGTTCCTCGAATCGCTCCCATGAAGGGGAAAGCGCCGGGGCGGAGCTTCACGGCTTGATGTACTGGGCGAACCAGTCGAGGTTGCGCTTCATGACGTCGAGCTGGAGGCGCGGCTCGGTGACCCCGTGGGGCATGCGCGGGTAGGTGACCATGCGCGCGGGCGTGCCCTGGCGGCGCAGCGCGTTGTACAGCTCCATGCCCTGGGCGATGTGCACGCTACGGTGCGGATCGGCTCAGTCGCCGGCGTCCCCGTGTTGCAAGCTACTCACAGCCACACTCGACCGAACACGAATCGATCCTCATCGCTCAAACGCTACGAATCGCGTGCAAGTTCCAATGCTTGCGCCGCAGGGTAGCGCGCTTCGAGCCCGAGTATTGGTTGCGAAGCAATAGCCTTCCAGAGTTTTTCATCGTCAGTGACCACGATGGGGCGGGAAATCAATGCCGCACGAACAATGTGCGGGTCCTCAGTCGGGATGTCCACGCCCTGGGGCAGACTAGGAAGAGCCTCATATTCCCAAGCTCGCTTCGAGGTATTGTGCAAAAGCTGGATGATCGCGGAAACCAGCTCGAGATTCGGCGGCCGGTCATACTGAAGTTTGGCAAGGTGCTTCCTGTAGCGGCCCTCCAGGTCTGGATGCAGAACCAGAGTGTGGCAATTCTTCACGATTAGGGCGAGCAAGTCACGAGCCGACAAGTCAGGCTGGACGTGCCGGTCAACGCCCCTGATGGCGTGGTAGAGAATGTTTTCGTCCAAAAGGAATCGGTGCTTCACGCACTATTTCCTTTTGGTGGTTTCGAGCAACTCAGTGAGTTCCGTGAGCGCGTGGTCGAAGAAACCAGGCAAGCCCCCTTCCACCCCTCCTCGCTCGTCAATCTTAAGCCGCGTGACCTTCGCCTCGCCATTCACATTCTCGAAGTAGTAGATGGCCAAATCCGATTGCGCTAGTTCACCTTTCGCAACAGAATGAAGCAATGCATGGAGAATGTGTTCGCTGTGAGTCTCAAAGATCAACTGTCGCTTTTCTTCATCTGCGATCCGAAGCAGCAGACGAACAAGATCCGACTGCCATTTCGGATGAAGGTGTGCCTCTGGTTCGGAGATGAGAACTGTTTCCCCAGGGGGAGTCAGTCCAATTGGGACCAAGATAAAAGGAAGCTGGTTCGCTCCAGTGCCTTCGCTAGCAAACAGCGTTTCAGAGGGGGCTCCTGCACGCCTATGCACTCGCACTACGACCCTATGCGGCGGGACCAAATGAAACCTTATCCCAATTCCAGCAACACGCTCGAGCCAAGTGGAAACCCGATCCTCGACGTCACGGTTGTGCGCCAGAATGCTGGCAAGGGCGAGGGAGCGATCTCTCAAAGTAATGAGTTCAAGTCCCTGAGGGACGGAATCGGGGAGGGGATAAGCCCATTCCTCGAAGCCTCTCAGTGCGGATACAAGGTGCATCGAATTCAGCAGCGTAGATACAGAATTACTGATCCCCATGGCGAAATCATTGAACCAGTTCTGTTCGGCAGGAGTTAGCTCGCGACTTGGTGAATATCCTGCATAGGAAATCAGCTGGAAAGCATCCTGCCCAGCGAACGTAAATGTTAATTCGCCCTGATGAATGCTTAGGTTCCTCACTTGCCTTGCCCTACCGACTTCAAGTACCCATTCCCAATCCGAGCGCCCTCCAGAGATCTCTATTCTCCCGCTATGTCGATTCAACCGATTGTCTCGAATGGCGACATCAAAGCTAAGCTTCGCAGTGCCAACCCGCGCCAAGCCTTGAACTGTCCCCGTCATTCCAATGTTCAGGCCTGCCCCACCTTGACGAAAAACATTCTTGAATTCTCCAATGTCTATCAATTGGTCGGGGAAGAAAACGAACTGTGATTCGATCGAAGGAGGGCGCGTCGCTGGCTGGATAAAGGAATTCCCACTTCGACCCACTGCTTGCCGAAGGCAGAGAATCGCTTGAAAGATGCTCGATTTACCGCTGTTGTTGGGGCCGATGAAGACGGTAATCGGCGCAGCGTCAATCTCCGTGGACGCGTGGAGCTTGAAGTTCTTCAATGTGATGCGTTCGAGCACGAATCAATTATACGCCGTGAGCCTTACACGAAGGAAAGACTAAGCCTCTGTGTCTCATCGGCAAACCTCGAATAGCCAGTGGTCACCACTTAGGGTCAGCCAATGCCTCGCGAATCAATTTGCGATACCTGCTCAGGAGCTTGGCGTCATGACCTGACTTGAACCTAGTGCGATTCACCGGAATGGCTTCACCGCACCCACAATCACAGAGGGCCGATGATCGCAATCGCTTAGCTTCAGCCAGCCACGTTCGAGCAAGATTGTCCAGGGTCCGATCTGAGATGCTCATTTACCCCCTCCATTCACGGCTTGATGTACTGGGCGAACCAGTCGAGGTTGCGCTTCATAACGTCGAGCTGGAGGCGCGGCTCGGTGACCCCGTGGGGCATGCGCGGGTAGGTGACCATGCGCGCGGGCGTGCCCTGGCGGCGCAGCGCGTTGTACAGCTCCATGCCCTGGGCGATGTGCACCCGTTCGTCCTGCTCGCCGTGCTGGATGAGCGACGGCGTCGAGGCTCCCTTGATGTTGAACATGGCCGAGTGCCGCTGATAAATCTCCGGGTTGTCCCAGAACTCCGCGCCGAAATAATCGGGGACAAAGCTGGGGATGTCGGTGGTGCCGGTGAAGCTCATCAGGTTGGTGACCGGCGCGCCGATGGATGCGGCCTTGAAGCGCTTGGTCTGCGTAATCACCCACGACGTCATGAATCCGCCGTAGCTCCAGCCCATCACGCCGAGCCGGTCGGCATCGGCCACGCCCAGGGCGATCACGTGGTCCACGCCGGTCATCAGGTCCTGGTAGTCCATCCCGCCCCAGTCCTGGTAATTCGCGTGGCGGAACTTCGCGCCGTAGCCCGAGGAGCCGCGCGGGTTGGGCCGCAGCACCGCGTAGCCCGCGGCGGAGAACGACGCCAGCGGGTATGCGCCGCGCGCCCCCAGGAAGGATTGGGTGAACACGCCCGCCGGCCCCCCGTGGATGACCAGCAGCAGCGGCACGCGGCGTCCGCTCTGGTAGCCCACCGGGTAGGTGAGCAGCCCCTCGATCTCCCATCCGTCTTTCGACTTCCACTTCACCACTTCCGTTTGGCCCACGGGCAGCTTGCTCCACTCTTCGTTGCTGCGGCTCACCTGCGCGGGCGCGAAGCTCGACACCGCGGAGGCGTAGGCCTCCGGCGGGCGCGCCGGCTTCGACCAAACGAAGCCGAAGTGCGTCCGCGCTTCGTTCAGGTTGACGCCGGCGATGACCCCATCCCCCGCGTCGAGGGCCACCGGCGCGCCGCCACCCACGGGGAGCGCGTAAATCCGGCTCGCGGTGCGCCCCGTTTCCGTGAAGTACAGCTTGCTGCCGTCGGCCGACCAGCCCACCAGATTGGCCTGGTTGTCGGGCGTGTCGGCCAGGGTGCGCGGGGCGCCGCCGGTGGCGGCCATCACGCGCACCACCCGGTCCTGAGCCCAGGTGGGCTTGTCGCGCGAGGCGCTGTAGGCGATCCATTGGCCGTCGGGGGAATAGACCGGGGCGTTCTCCGCGGTCACGGAAGCCGCCAACGACTTCCGCTCGCCGGTAGCGACGTCCACGGCGCTCAGGTCGGCCGTGGGCCAGTCGTCCACGCGCGGCGTGCGCACGTGAGAAAACGCGATGGTCTTGCCGTCCGGCGACCAGTCGAAGCCCTGCACATGGAAGTCGCCTTGGGTGATTTGCCGCGGCTCGCGTTTGCCCTTCGCATCCTTGGCCACCGGGATCACCCAGATGTGGTTCATCTTGAAGTTGTCGTCCAGCACGCGCGCGTCGTTGCGTTCCTTGCGCGCCTTTTCCTCCGCGTCGCTGGGAGCGTCCGGCATCTGGTAGGCCAGGAAGCGGCCGTCGGGGGAAAAGGCGAAAGCCCCGGCGGGGCTCTTGCCGCTGGTGAGTTGTTCGGCCTCGCCGCCGGCCACGCGGATCAGCCAGATCTGGTTGCGCGTCTCGCGGTTCGACGTGAAGGCGATCCATCGCCCGTCCGGCGACCACCGCGGGTTGGTGGAGTTCTTCTCGCCCGCAGTGAGCTGGAAGGCGTCCGAGCCGTCGGCGTTGGCCAGCCAGACCTGCGTGTTGTTCTCGCTTTTCTCGCCCTCCATCACCGCCTGCATCACCGTGTAGGCCACGCGGCGCCCGTCCGGGGACACCTGCACGCCCCCGATAGTCTTCAGCTTCATGTGTTCTTCCGGAGTCCACTTCTGCCCCAGCGCGGGTGCTGCGGCCAAGACCAAGCCCAGGATGAGTGCCACCGGGATTCTGCGCTGCTTCATGGGAGCCTCCCCTCTGCACAGGAATTGCCGCCGGGAAATGTACTACAGCTTGCGGGGGCCAGGAATACGCCTCCCCCCCGGCCGACCAGGGCGCCGCCGAAACCGAAAAGTTATGCATGTGGGCACAGTACCGGGTCATTACCCCGGGTTCCGGAACCGCCGACGTTGCAAACCCAGAGCGCAGGACGTAGCATCAGCCGATTCAAGCGAGTGGCAGGGGGAAGGCGTGCGGGCACTGCGGGCATGATTGGCAAGCTCCTCTCACGATATCGAATCCTGGAGCAGGTGGGCGCGGGCGGCATGGGCATCGTGTACCGCGCGCGGGACGAGCGCCTGAGCCGCGACGTGGCCCTCAAAGTGCTCCCCATCGGCGCGCTCACCGACGAAGTCGCCCGCCGCCGCTTCCGCAAAGAGGCCCTGGCGCTCTCCCAGCTCAATCATCCCAACATCGCCACGGTCTTCGACTTCGACACCCAGGACGGCGTGGACTTCCTGGTGATGGAGTACATCGGCGGGGAATCGGTGGACGAGCGCGTGGCCCGCGGCCCGCTGCCGGAGCGCGAATTGATCCGTTTGGGCACGCAGGCCGCCGAAGGCCTGATGGCCGCGCATCAGAGCAACATCATCCACCGCGACATGAAGCCGTCCAACCTGCGCATCACCACAGACTCCCGCCTCAAGGTCCTCGACTTCGGGCTCGCTCAACTGGTGCGCACCGGCGAGGATTGGGCCGTGACCAAAAGCACCACGGCCTCCCCCAGCGCGCAGGGAACGGTCCCCTATATGGCCCCCGAGCAGTTGCGCGACGAAGAGCTGGACGTGCGCACCGATATCTACGGACTCGGCGCCGTGCTCTATGAAATGGCCACCGGCCAACGCCCTTTCCCTGAAACTCGCGGGCCGCGCCTGATTGACGCCATCCTGCACCAGCCGCCCAGGCCGCCCCGCGCGCTCAACCGGAACCTCTCCTCCGGCCTCGAACAGATCATCCTGAAGGCGCTGGACAAGAGCCCGGAGCGCCGCTACCAGTCGGCCAAAGAGCTGCATGTGGACCTGGAACGGCTGAACGCACCTACCTCTTCCTTTCTGCCTCCGCTGGTGGGACGGCGCCGGGGCCGGGCCGGCATGTGGGTGGGAGCGGCGGCGATGGTGGCGTTGCTGATCGTTGCGGCTATGTTGACCGGGGCGGACTCGGTGATCTCCCGGTGGTTCGCCCGCCCGCGGCTGGACTCCGTGGCCGTGCTGCCGCTGGAGAACCTCTCCGGGGACCCCGCGCAGGAGTACTTCGCCGACGGGATGACCGACGCGCTGGTCAGCGAGCTGACGCGCATCCGTTCCTTGCGGGTGATCTCGCGCTGGTCGGTGATGCAGTACAAGCAGCAGCGCAAGCCCTTGCCGGAAATCGCCCGGGAGCTGCGCGTGGATGCCCTGGTGGTGGGTTCCGTGACCCGCGTGGGCGACCGCTTCAGTATCTCCGTGCAACTGGCCCGCGCCGCCACCGGCGAGAACCTCTGGAGCAACCGTTACGAGAGCAATCTGCGCGACGTGCTGGCCTTGCAGAATCAACTGGTGGTCACCATCGCCGGCGAGCTGCAGGTGCAGTTGACCACGCAGGAAAGCGCCCGCCTGGCCCGCAAGCGCGAGGTCCACCCCGGAGCGCACGACGCCTACCTGCTGGGCCGCTTCCACTGGAACAAGCGCGAAGTGGAGGGCTTCCGCACCGCGCTCAAGCATTTCGAGCGGGCCATTCAGATTGACCCGCAGTACGCGCCGGCCCACGCCGGCCTGGCCGACACCTACAGCCTGCTCGGCGGCGGCAGCGCGCAAGTCATCCCCTCCGGGGAGGCCCTGGCCCGGGCCAAGGACTCGGCGCTGAAGGCCCTGTCCCTGGATGACTCGCTGGCCGAAGCGCACACCTCGCTGGCCAGCGTCCTCCTGGATGAAATGGACTTTGCCGGCGCGGAGCGCGAATTCCGGCGCGCGGTCGAGCTGAACCCCGGGTACGACACCGCGCGCCACTGGCACGCGCTGCATCTGGCCGCGCTGGGGCGCTTCGACGAGGCCCTGGCGGAAATCAATATCGCGCGCCAGTTGAATCCCTTCTCGCTGATTATCAACTCCAATGCCGGGTTCGTGCTGTACCTGGCGCGCCGGAACGATGAGGCCATCGCCCAGTACCAGAAAACCCTGGAGATTGACCCCAACTTCGGAGGGGCGTTGGGTTACCTGGGACTGAGTTACGTGGAGAAAGGCGAGTTTGCCAAGGCCATCGCCGCGTTTCAGAAGGCCGTTGCCGGGCCGGACGACTGGGGCGCCCGCGGGGAGCTGGCCTACGGTTACGCCCGCGCCGGCCAGCAAGCGCAGGCCCGCGCCATCTTGCAGGAATTGCTGGCCGCGGCCAAACGGGAATATGTCTCGGCCTACAGCGTGGCCTTCGTCTATGCCGGGCTGAAAGACAATGACCAGGCTTTCGACTGGCTGGAGAAGGCCCGCCAGGAACGGAGCGCGCGGCTGACCAATATCCGCGTCCACCCTGTCTTCGAGCCGCTGCGCGCCGACCCACGGTACGAGGAATTGCTCCGCCGCAGCGGCTTTCCGCAAAGCACGCGCCGGTAACTCACGGGAGCGGGGGTGGCGGGGGTTTGAGGAAATGGCCTTCACGATAGCGTGAGAAGTAGTATTGCACCGACCTTTCAGCAATGTCCTTCATGACCGCGGCCATCTCTCCGACACGCCATTGATTCTTGCGAAAGTAGAAACTTCCACGGTTGAACTTGCCGCTCTCCTCGTTGTGAAGGTATGTGGTATTCAGTTTTCCGAACATGGCCATGGTGGTTACGCGGTCCAGAATCGAAGAACCTCGTTCGAAGTCGCACCCATACCCAAAGCAAACGAATGGGAAGATGTCCTTTCGCGCCATTCCAGGACCTACCCCCGCTCCACCAAAAAAAGGTACTCGGTCACGTGGACCGGGCGGTTGTTGAAGTTCCGGCTGCCGCGATATGCGTTGTAAGGAATCGGCATCACTTCTACGGTGCCGAGGTCGTCCAGCATGGCTCTCATCACTTGGGGTCCACTGAATCCCTCATTATTGAAGGAAACGAGTAGGAACGGCGCGTCAATGGCGAACAACAGGTCTTTCAGCAGCGGCACAGCCTTTTGCCTGACGTTGAACCCGGAGCGCTGCCAGTCCGTCGGGATCCCCGAGACGCGGCTGACGCTCTTGGGCCGCTGGTCAGAAGCCAGAAGGTTAAGCATGAAATAGTTGGAGCCGTAGGGGTGCTGGTTGTAGGGCGGGTCCAGATACGCAAGGTCCAGGTCTCTCAGCTTGCGCGCCGCGACATTCGCATCTTCCTGGAGCACTTCGCACTCGCATTCAAACAGGCTCAAGACCGGCAACTCCAGCGTGATCTTCCCCAAAATACGGACCAGGGCATCAGAACCACTCCCCCCAAACTGCCCAAGCCCGGTGCGCCGGTTCTTGTAAAAGCCCTTGAATACACCCCCGGTGTTGGCGTGAACCGACGCTTCGCTAAGAAGCGGCCCCAAGAGCAAATCCCGCCAGTCGGGCGGCGCCGCCGAAATCAGGCGACGGTAGTTATCGAGCCTGCGGGCATTCTCCCGCGTGTAGAACACGCGATCCTCTTTCGTGATTCGGGTCTCATCCTTCGGGGCGTAAAGTTCCAGAATAGGCCCAGGGGGCAGCGGCTCTTCCACTCGGATATTCAGGTCAGCGATAAGCTCCGACAGCGCAGACAAATTGACCGTGCTGCGGTTCCGCAGGAAGCAACGGCCAATCACGGCAGCGTAGGCTTCCATATCGTTGCTGACAAGGCGAGAAGCGTGAGCCTTGAAGTAGCGGGAAACAACGCCGGAGCCGCTAAAGGCGTCCAGGATACGCAGTCGTGGCTTCCCCAGGCGCTTTTTAACCGTTTCAATCGCGGGTCGAAGATGGCCAAGCAGCGAACGCTTGTTCCCGATGTAGGTAATCAACTGCCTGGAGAGATAGTCGGCATCCTCTGTAAGTGGGGAATCCTGCCAGAGTCCAAGTTGTCCCCTTGCATTGACCAAGGGGCTGCGATGAGCCATCGCCACTTCTTTCTCCTCCCGACAAGGGTTGCTCGTGGGATCATACGATTAGTTTTCGTGGAAATGCTCCACGGCGAAGGCCTGCTCCGCCGCAGCGGTTTCCCCCCGAGCCTGCGCCGCTAGCAGAGCGCGGGGGTGCTGTCCGGCTCAACGCCCTGGGCCGGGCAAATCACCAGGCGCGGCCGCGTCCGCGGGACGCGCGCCCACGCCGGTGACGTACAGCACGGACTCCTCGAAGCCATCCACGCCCAGGGCCCGCTCGATCCGCGTGTCGGCCAGGGCCATGGTGCAGAACGGCGCCAGCCCCAGCCACGTGGCCGCCAGGCAGAAAGTCTGCCCCAGGTGACCGGCGTCCGCCAGCACCACGCGATAGGCGCGCGGGAAATCGTACTTCCACTGCGAGCGCGGAAACACCGCGGTCATGATGAAGAGCGCGGCCGCGCGGCGGAACCACCACTGGCTGGGGAGGAATTGCCCGGCCTCGCCCGGCGTAGCCCCGCGGCGGAGCAGCTCGAGTTGGTGCCGGTGGGCCGCGTAGTGGTAGAGCCCGCGTGGCAGCCCGTCCACGCGGAGCGCCAGCATGTAAGTCTCAATCGGGTGGCGCGCTCCGCCTGATGGGGAAGTCTTCAACGCCAGCCGGCCCAGCAGTCCGGCATCCAGCCAGCCATGAATCCCCCAGGTCAGGCCCAACAGCGTGGCTACCTGGCCGAGCTCCACGGGCTCATGGGCAAACTGCCGCCACGTGCGCCGCCCCAGCAAGACCGTGGGGAACTCGCCCTGGCGCCCCGGCGGCGGAAGTTTGAAGCGGCGCGCGGCCGGATACGACTTCACCGGCGAGGGCATGGGCCACTGCCGCGCCCGCGCGCGGATCCGCCGCTGCTCCTGCGCATCATCCGCTATGAATAACTGGTCTTTGGTGGCGAAGTGCAGGAAGGCCGCCGCCGGCGTCCACTCCCGCCAAGCCAGCGGCTTTTTGCGGGGGCGCGGTTTGCAGCGCGCCGACTCCAGCAGGCCGCGGCCGGCCAGCTCCCGCACCGCGCTGCGCAGCGAAGCGGGGTCATAGTCGGGAAGCCGCAGCGCCAGTCCATCCGCCGGCTTCCAGTCGTGGAAGTAGTGCAGGATTTCGCAGGCCAGCGGCTCGGCGCGGAAGCGCACGCGGCGCCGGTAGTCGTGGAAGGCGAGCTTGTGACCCTCCCAGTAGCAGACCAGGTGAGGATTGCGGCGGTAGAGTATCTTTGCGGGTAGCGGCATGCTGTGGGCAAGCGAGGCGGCACACCCCGCCGCGCAATTGGCCCTCCGGCGCCGGGCGTCCGGATCAGCGCGGTTCTAGTCGCCCTTGAAGCTCGGCCCGCCCTTGCACGCGGCCGCTTTCGGCCGGAAGCCGGAGCCGCCTTTGCACGCGGCCTTCTTGATCTTCATTTTCGCTTTTTTCTTGGCTTTCTTCTTCGCCATTGTGTCCTCCCCACAAGAGAGCGGTCCTGGTACAAAAAAGGACGCGTGTACTCTGCTAGAACTCGTCTCGTTGCGAGACTGTAGGGGCGGGTCTGCAGGCCCGCCCCTACGGTTCTGCAACACCCTCTAGCAGCTTGTTGAAAAACGCTCCTGACTGTCATCCCGGGCGAAGCGAGGGCTCTGCATCTTGCAGGAAATCCCAGGAAATGCAGATTCCTCGCCGCCTGCGGCGGCTCGGAATGACAACCTTCGGGGTTTTTCAACAAGCTGCTAGTAACCCTTGCCGGCCTCCCGCTTGGCCTTGAAAGCCGATCCTCCCTTGCATCCGGCTTTGCTGGTCCTCACCCGGGCCTTCTTCTTCGTTGCTTTTCCGGCCATGCGCCCTCCCCTCGGAATCAAACTGGCGCGGAGTCTAGTTGCGCCCCCCGGTCAAGTCAAGAGCCGGGCGTTCCAGGGAGCAATTGGCGGTGGCTGCAATGCAGCGTATCATCTGATGCGCTCTGCAACAGCGCTGGGGCGGCGCGCATCCGCTGCAGGGGACCACGGGCAGAAGACCCCAGCGTCCGGCTGCCACCGGGGAGGGACCATGGCCAACCTGGCCAAGCAGCTCGCTGCCATCCGGCAGCGCTATGTCTCGCTCGAAGAGATGGCTGAGGCCCTGCGCCGCCATCCGGGCTTCGAAGGACTCAATCGCGCCACTATCTCGCGCTGGCTGGTGCGGCCCACGCGCCGCGCGGCGCTGGCCGTCGAAATCCTCAACTCGCGCACCGCGGCCCGCGCGCGCCTGCGCATCGCGCAGACCAATTCCCTGGCCGCGCTGCCCTCCACCATGGTGGCTGCCGTGTCCAGCGGAAAGGGATGGGGCCTGCTCGGGCAACGCTACGGGGTGACGGCTACGGTGGTGGTTTGCAACACCGGCGGCGAGGCCTTCGATCTGCTCGAGAAGGGCCAGGCGGAGATTGCCCTGGGTTCGCGCGACTTGCTGCCGCAGCTCGGCCGGGATTGCTGCCGCCTGTGCTCGCTTTCGAAGACCTTCATTACCGGCATCACCTCGCAACCCGTGGAAGCCGTCGCCGACCTGCGCGGCCGGACGTTCGGATTTCTCGCGGGGTCGCCCTTCGGCGCGCGGCTCGAAGCGCTGGCCCGCAACTGGGGCATCGCCGTGCCCGCGCCCGTTCCCCTGCGCGATGTGAAGGAATGCGGCGAAGCGCTGCGGCAAGGGCGCATCGCCGGGATGATCGGCACGGCCACCAACACCGGTCAGGTGCGCCGCGCCGTCGAGCGGCACACCCACCTCTTCCCCATGCCGCAGGGGATGCTGGGCTCGTACGAGCTGGAAGTGGCCGTGAACCTGCGCCTGGCCGCGCCGGCCGGCATCCGCGCGTACCTGTACGCCCTGCGGGAGACCGCCGAGTACGTCAACTATCGCAAGTCCGTCGAGACGTTCCAGGCGGAAATCGCCGAGCATGCCCGCATGGACCGCGGCGACGTCCGCCACATCCTCACCAATTCCATCTACGGGCTCACCGGCCTGGAACCCGCCACCGTACTGGCCCTGTGGGAGCAGGAAGTGGTGCGGAAGTAAGGAGAATGGCCTTTGCCTTACGGGCCATTTTCCGGTTTCCATTGTGCGTCTTCTAGCAGGGTGCTGAAAAACCAGCATGCTTGCCATTCCGCAGCCGTTCCGGCGAAGACGGAACGGCAAGGAATCTGCTTTTTCCCTGGCTATTCGACGAAATTCAGATTCCTCGCTTCGCTCGGAATGACCCCCAGGCGAGTTTTTCAGCATCCGGCTAAAAGCTGGGGGCGCCGGCGGGGGCGGGACGCTCTTCCACCGCGGCTCCGATGCCGAAGCGCAGCCGGTGCAGGTACACCTGGCCGAGCGACATCAGGCCGGTATAGAGGTAGCCGCCGACGAACAACAGCAGGAAGGGCACCGTGGCGTAGTTCTCGTTCTGGATGGCGTATCCCACGGTGACCGCGAAATACAAGCCGAGCAGCACCTCCACATAGGGCATCCAGCCGGCCGGATTCTTGTAGGCTTTCTTGACCCAGGACTGGCCGTTGGCCCCGGCGGCGCCGCCGGCGATGCCCAGCTTGGGTGTGCGCGCGAACTCCGTTTGCTTGCCTGCCAGCGCTTCCATCACCGCCAGCGAATTGCGCACCGCCAGGCCGATGCCCGCGGCCATAACGAACGGCAGGTAGAAAAAGGTGGTCCACCAGGTGCGCGGGCGGAGCTGGCGTTGCGCCACCAGGTAGAAACTCGAAATCGAGCAGGTGGAAGCGAGGAACAGCGGCAGGTCAATGATCAGCATCTGCAACCAACCCTGGTAGAAACGCACGATCATGGCCGGAAGCAGCATGGTGGAGAGCACGATCATCAGCGGGTAGCTGATGTTGGCGGTCAGGTGGAAGACGGCTTCGGCCTTGATGTGCAGCGGCTGGTTGGACCGCAGCACCCGCGGCAGGATTTTCCTGGCCACCTGGATCAACCCTTTGGCCCAGCGCGCCTGCTGGGCCTTGAACGCGTTCATCTCGACGGGCAGTTCTGACGCGCACTCGATCTCCGGCACATAGAGGAACTTCCAGCCGCGGAGCTGCGCGCGGTACGAAAGGTCGGTGTCTTCGGTGAGCGTGTCGTGCTGCCAGCCGCCCGCGTCGTCAATGGCCGCGCGGCGCCACACGCCGGCGGTGCCGTTGAAGTTGAAGAACGTGCCGCGGCGGGAGCGCGCCCCGTGCTCAATCACGAAATGCCCGTCGAGCAGGATCGTCTCCACTCGCGTGAGCGCGCTGTAATCGCTGTTGAGATAGGTCCAGCGCGTTTGCACCATGGCGGCTTTCGGGTCGGCGCCCGGCCCGCAGAAGTACGGAATGACGCGGCGGAGAAAATCCGGCGGCGGCTGGAAGTCGGCATCGAAGATGGCGATGAACTCGCCGCGCGCGGTCCTCATCCCCTGGTCGAGCGCCCCGGCCTTGAAGCCGTGGCGGTGCGAGCGGTGGTGATAGCAGATGGGGAAGCCCAGGGCAGCGTAGCGCTCGACGCAGGCGCGCGCGATGTGCCGGGTTTCGTCGCTGGAGTCGTCCAGCACCTGGACGTCGAGCAGTTCGCGCGGGTAGTCGAAGGCGGCCACGGTCTCCACCAGGCGCTCGATCACGTAGCGCTCGTTGAAGATGGGGAGCTGCACGGTGACGCGGGGCCACACCTCCGGCGGGGGAGGCGACTGTGGGACGTTCTGCCTGTACTTAAAGAAGTAGTACACGAGTTGGTAGCGGTGCATCCCATAGGCCGCCAGCACAAGCAGCACCAGGAAATAAGGGATCATCACCGCCAGATCGAAGGCATTCAACTGGTAGAGCCCGCGGAAAGGGTCATTCGAATCGGTGATCTTGTGCCAGTACTCGCCCAGCGGGCTGCGCTGCGCCTGCCATACGATCGCGCTGAGCCAAATGAACAAAGGCGATTCTCCGGGATGCCGGGCGGCGCGGGCGTGGCGATGAGCAACCGGCAAGCGAATCATCTTACCTGAATCGCGCGGCGGACGCCGACGGTCCGAGGGTTGGCGCGTTAAGGATCAAAGACCTAGCGCAGAGGACGCCGAGGCGCAGAGGACACCGAGAAGAACGCACTAGAGGCGGTTGATGACGCTGGCGACGCAGCCGGCGCCGAAGCCGTTGTCAATGTTCACTACGGTGACGTTCGAGGCGCAGGAATTGAGCATGCCCAGCAGCGCGGCCACGCCGCCGAAGCTCGCGCCATAGCCCACGCTGGTGGGCACGGCAATCACCGGCACGCCCACCAGGCCGCCCACCACGCTGGGCAGCGCGCCTTCCATCCCCGCCACGCAGGTGATGACCCGCGCCTCGGCCAGTTTTTCGCGGTGGCGCATCAAGCGGTGCAGGCCGGCCACGCCCACGTCGTAAATGGTCTCGACGCGGTTGCCCATGGCTTCCGCCGTGAGCTGCGCTTCCTCGGCCACGGGGATGTCGCTGGTGCCCGCGGACACAACGAGGATGAGCCCCTTGCCGCTGACTTCGCGATTACGCTGAATCGTGATGACACCGGAAAGCGGGTGGAACCTAGCGCCGCGCGCGATGCGACGCACCGCGCTGTACGCGGCCCGGTCGGCGCGGGTGACCAGCACGTTGTGCCGTGCGCCGCGCCCGCCGAGCAGCCGTCGCGCAATCGCCGCCACCTGCTGCGGCGTCTTGCCCCGCGCGAACACCACTTCCGCGTAACCCTGCCGCAGCGCGCGGTGGTGGTCCACCTTGGCGAAGCCCAGGTCCTCGAAGGGCAAATGGCGTAAGCGCGCCACCGCGGCTTCCGGCTTCAGCCAGCCGCGCCGCACCGCTTCCAGCAATTCGCGTATAGCCCGCTCATCCATTTCGTCGGGGCGGGTCTTCAGACCCGCCCGGTCTTTCTCCCCCGTGGGGCACACACTTTACCGCAAGGCCGGGGGAAACGGGCCGGTCTGAAGACCGGCCCCTACCGCGTGTGCTAATCTGAGGCTCCAAGAAACCCGCGAAGCCAATGGGCAAAGGCATCACCGTAGGGATCACCGGGGCCAGCGGCGCCACTTATGCGCGGGAGATACTGCGCGCGCTGGAGGCCGACGCGCGCGTGGAGCGCGTCCACCTGATCGTCACCGACGCAGGCATGCGCCTGCTTACCACGGAGCTGAACATCAGCGCCCAGGAGGCGCGCAGCCTGCCGGGACTCATCACCGGCACCACGGCCGCCAAGATTCATTACCTGCCGAACAAGGACATCGGCGCGGGCATCGCCTCGGGCAGCGCGCCGGTGGACGCCATGGTGGTGATTCCCTGCTCGGCGGGAACGCTGGCGTCCATCGCCGCCGGGCTGAGCGACGACCTGCTGGCCCGCGCCGCCGACGTCTGCCTGAAGGAGCGCCGCACGCTGGTGCTGTGCCTGCGCGAGACCCCGCTCAACCGCATCCACGTCGAAAACATGCTGCGCGCGCAGCAGGCCGGCGCCGTGGTCATGCCCGCCATGCCCTCCTTCTACCACCAGCCCAAATCCATTGACGACCTGGTGCAGCAGTTCGTCTTCCGCGTGCTGGCGCAAATGGACCTGCCTCAGGAGCGCGCCTTCCGCTGGGATGGCGCTTCCGGCGCACGCACCGCCCGGCCGTAGCGGGCGCCGCCGTGCCGCGCCCGGGAGTTACCCTCGATGGCCTCTGCAAGCCTCAGTCCAGGTTGAAAGACGAAGAAAAGGTTGGCAGCCCCGACGGGAATCGAACCCGTATTTCCACCTTGAAAGGGTGATGTGCTAACCGTTGCACCACGGGGCCGCCGCGCGCAGCGCGCAGTTGCCTGCGTAAGATCATTCTAGGGTATTCTCCGCGAACCGGCAAGGAACGCGAAGGTGGGGAGCCTCTAGCGAGCCCAGATTCGCTTCGATTCCACGAGTGCCAGTGCGTCACTTAGCAGCTTGTTGAAAAACGCTCTTGACTGTGATCCCGAGCGAAGCGAGGGATCTGCATTTTGCAGAAAAACGCCAGGAACTGCAGATTCCTCGCCGCCTGCGGCGGCTCGGAATGACAAGCGTCGGGGTTTTTTCAACAAGCTGTTAGAGCCTTGTACTTCTCTGTCCAGATGCGAGCCATAACGATCCGAGCAGACGGCGATTAGGCCTGCGCGTCCTTGTATTCCTCGAGCCAGGCCATCTGGATGGCTTCGAGCTTGCCTTCGTTGGAGCCTTTGGGGTCGCCGGCGAAGCCTTCGAGCTCGGTGACCCATTTGTGCAGGTCGGTGAAGCGGACGGTCAGCGGGTCGAGCGCGGGGAACTTCTCCTGCAAGCGGATGCCGATTTCCTCGTAGTCGTCCCAGTCGAATGTGCCGGGCATGGGCGCTCCTGGGGATTAGTGTTCGGTCTCGCGCGCGTAATTGCGGTTCCAGCCGGGAATCTCCACCACGACGTCCTTCGTGCCATCGGGGACGCACTGGCAACCGAGGCGCGACTTCGGGGTCAAGCCCGGCGCTTCGTCGAGCTGGTCGAGCTCCGGGTCGCTCGCCTCGTTGCACCTCTCCAGACCCTCATGCACGATGACGTGGCACGTGGAGCAGGCGCACACGCCGCCGCAGGCGTGGTCCAGCGGAATGTGATGGGCCATGGCGATATCCAGGATGCTGCCGGGCTGGCCGTGGTCCTGATACGGCAGCTTGGCCGGGTCCACCTCGATCACCTTGCCGCCGTCCTGCTTGCCTTCCTCGACAAAAGTAATCTTGTACTTCTGCGTGGGCAGCTTGAACTTGACGTCTTGCTCGATGTAGGGGTTCTGTCCCATTTGATCAGGTCGGGGTGCCGGGTTCCAGGTTCCAGGGAATCACCCGCGGGCAAACGCGGCGTCTCCCCCAGAACGCGGAACCGAGCCCCTGCAACCTCTCCTCACACCTCGTCCAGCCGCTTGCCTTCGACCGTGGCGTGCAGCACGCGGTTCATGAGCAGCTCAGCCAGGTGCGCGGTGGCTTGATTTAACTCGTCGGTGCGCGTGCGCACCAGTTTGTAATCGGAACCTTCCCAGGCATCACGAAGCGCGGTCATGGCGCGGCCGATGGCGCGGCGTTCGCTGACCGGCATTTCCCGCGAGGCCTCTTCGGCCAGGGACTTTTCCGTGGCGCGCAGGATGGTTTCGGCTTCGTTGCGCGCTTCGATGAGCTGCCGCGCGGCGAAGTCCTGCTCGGCGAAATCAATGGACTCCTCGAGCAGGCGCTCGACCTCCGCGTCGGTCATGCCGTAGCTGGGCTGCACCTCGACGCGGCGCGATTCCTCCGTGCGCAGGTCGCGCGCGTGCACCTCGAGGATGCCGTTGGCGTCGATCAGGAACTTCACCTCGACGCGGGCCAGCCCGGCGGGTCCCGGGGGCACCTTGAGGGTGAAGCGCGCCAGCGAGCGGCAGTCGCGCGCCAGCTCGCGCTCGCCTTGCAGCACGTGGAGGTCAATGCCGGTCTGGTGGTCCACGCCGGTGGTGAAGAGCTCCTGGGCGCTGGCGGGGATGGTGGAGTTGCGCGGGATGAGCTTGGCCACCACGCCGCCCATGGTCTCGATGCCCAGCGAAAGCGGCGTCACATCGAGCAGCAGCATGTTCGAGGTGCCGCGGTCGAGGATAGAAGCCTGCACCGCTGCCCCCAGGGCCACAACTTCGTCGGGGTTCAATTCGCAGTGCGGCGCGCGATGGAAATACTCCTCCACGCGGCGGCGCACCAGCGGGATGCGCGTCGAGCCGCCCACCAGCACCGCTTCGTCCATCTGCCCGGGCTTCAGTTGCGCGTCGGCCAGGGCCTGCTTCACCGGCTGCATGGTGCGGTCCACCACCGGGGCGACTTGCGCCTCGAAGTCGGCGCGGCGCAGCTCGCGGGTGTACACGCTGCCGGAGGGCAGCGGGAAGGTAACGGTGGCCGAGTCCGAATCGGAGAGGGCGTGCTTGGCGCGGATGAGGTCGCGGCGCAATTCCTGGAGCGTGGCCGGGTGCTCGTCCAGGTCCAGCGCGTAGTGCTCGAGGATTTCCTGCCGGGCGCGGGCCAGCAGCAGGTTGTCAATGTCGTCGCCGCCGAGGTGCGTATCGCCGTTGGTGGAGAGCACCTGGTAGATGTCGCCCTCGCTGGTGGAGATGAGCTTGAGCACGCTGATGTCGAATGTGCCCCCGCCGAAGTCGTACACCGCGACCAGACCGCGCTGCTTCTCGTGCAGGCCGTAGGCCAGCGCCGCCGCGGTGGGCTCGTTGACCAGGCGCAGCACTTCGAGGCCGGCTAGGCGGCCGGCATCCTTAGTGGCCTGGCGCTGCGCGTCGTTGAAGTAAGCGGGCACGGTGATCACCGCGCGGTCCACCGGCCCGCTGAAATGGCGCTCGGCCCAGGCCTTAAGCTCGCGCAAGATGAGCGCGGAGATTTCCGTCGCGGTGTAGGTCTTCTCGCCGAGGCGCACGCGGATGACCTGCTGGCTTTCGGGCGCGATGCGAAATGGGAAGAGCGTCAATTCGTCCTGCACGTCAGCGAGTCCGCGGCCCATCAGGCGCTTCACCGAGTAGATGGTGCGCTCCGGCTGTGTCAGCAGCCGCTGACGCGCCGACTCGCCCACCAGGACGCTGCCGTCCGCGTCCACGCTTACCACCGACGGGCACAGCGGCGAGCCGTGCGGCCCCGGGATACACACCGGCCGGCCGGTGGCGGGGTCCACGTACGCCACCAGGCTGTTGGTCGTCCCCAGGTCGATGCCGACTAGTCTGCCCATGCCGTGCTCTTCGTGTTCCCCACTCTTAATCGGATTGTGGGATTGGGTGATTGCGGGCCGTGCCTTTCAATGGCGCAATCACCGAATCACGCAATCACACTATCCCTTCGGCCAGTTCCTTCTGCACATTGGCGACCAGGTTACGGATGTACGAGCGGCGGTTGAGAATTTCGTTCAGCCGCGCCATGAGCTCGGCGCGCTGCGCTTCCCCCGCCGCGGCGGCCAGGGCCGCGTCCCATTGGCCGAACGCGGCGGCCAACTGCGCGTCCACTTCGCCCAGCTTGCCCTCAAAATTGAGCTGCGCCGCTTCAAGCTTCTTCCGTAGGGGCGCTGCTTGCTGCGCGCCGTTGCACGACTGCCGCGCCTCGCGCAACTCCTCGAGCGACTCGTTCAACTCGAAGACTTCTTGCAGCAGCTCCGGCGGGGCCTGCTGCTTGGTGGCGCCTTCCTTGCGCAGGCCGGCGCGCTGGAGCAGATACTCGACGCGGCGCACCGGGTCGCGCAGGGCGCGGTAGGCGTCGTTCAACTGCGATGACCGCTCCACGGCCAGCGCCCGCTCGCGCTTGCCGGCCTGCCCGAAGTTGTCCGGGTGCAGCTTCCAGCTCAGCGCGTGGAACTGCTTCTCCAGTTCGGCCGCGTCCACCTGCAACTTCTGCGGCAGGCCGAAGAACGAGAAAAAGTCCGCGCCGGGGGCCAGCGGCTGGATGCGCCCGCAGGCCGTGCAGAAGTGCTCGCGCCCGGTGTCGAAGTTGCACGACCAGCACGCCGCGGGAATCACCGGTTTGGTTTGTGTCTGCCCCATTACTTGGCGGGCGGCGCAAAGCCGCCCCTGCGCCCAGAAACAAATGCCTTCAGGGGGCCAACCGCCCGGCCGGCCTGAAGGCTTTGGAGTGCGGCGCCTTGCCGCCGCTTTCACCCCGCGCAACGCAATGCGCGCTTTCCATCGCCGATGCCGGCTCGCGCGAGGAAGGCCTCGCGTCACAAGAGCGACGGCAAGACGCCGTGCTCCAAGGCCTACGCCGTGAAGGAACTGCCGCAGCCGCAGGAGCGCGCCGCTTGCGGGTTGATGAAGACGAAGCCCTGGCGGATCAGCTCTTCGGTGTAATCCAACGTAGTGTTGTTGAGATACAGGAAGCTCTTGGGGTCCACGAAGATGCGGGCGCCGTGGGCTTGGAAGACCTTGTCGCGGTCGCGCGGCTGGGTATCGAGGCGCATGGCGTAGCTCAGCCCCGAGCAGCCGCCGCCCTGCACGCCCACGCGCAGGCCGCCGGTTTCGGCGGGCACGCCTTCCTTGGCCAGCAGTTGCTGGATTTTCTGCGCCGCTTTTTCGGTCACTGTAATCATGTTCATTTGCTTGTCATCCCGAGCGCAGCAAGGGATCTGCATTTCATGCGCAAGGAATGCCCATGGAGATTCCTCGGCCCGAGGCGTCGGGCCTCGGGATGACGACAATGCTTACGCCGTGGCCGTTTCCGCCGGAGCCGGCGCTTCCTGCCGCTTCTTCTTCCAGTCGTTCAGCGCGGCCTTGATGGCGTCTTCGGCCAGCACCGAACAATGGATCTTCACCGGAGGCAGGCTGAGCTCCTTGACGATCTCCGTGTTCTTGATAGCCAGGGCTTCCTCGACGGTCTTGCCCTTGACCCACTCGGTGGCCAGCGACGAGCTGGCAATGGCCGAGCCGCACCCGAAGGTCTTGAACTTGGCCTCTTCGATCACCTGGGTCTGCGGGTTGACGCGCATCTGCAGCTTCATCACGTCGCCGCACTCCGGCGCGCCCACCAGGCCGGTGCCCACGTTGGGGTCGTCCTTGGGCAGGCTGCCGACGTTGCGCGGGTTGTTGTAATGGTCCACGACTTTGTCTGAATACATGTTGCCTCCAGTCCTTTTGGACTCCTGAACCCGTCCGCCGCTTCCGTAGGGGCCGGTCTTTAGACCGTCCCGTTTCACGGCCCGCGGCTTCCGAGGCCCGCAGTCGGGCGGGTCTGAAGACCCGCCCCTACACCCTAGTGCTCCGCTCCGGCGGTGACCGTCCACTGCATCTTGCTCAGGTCCACGCCTTCCTTGGCCATTTCGTAGAGCGGGGAAAGCTCGCGCAGCCGTTGCACCGTGTGCACCACGCGGTCCACGGCATAGTCCAGCTCCTCGTCGGTGTTGAAGCGGCCCAATCCGAAACGGATCGAAGTGTGCGCCAGGTCTTCGCCCACGCCCAGGGCCTTGAGCACGTAGCTGGGCTCGAGCGTCGCGGAAGTGCACGCCGACCCGCTGGACACCGCGATATCGTTGATGCCCATGAGCATGGACTCGCCCTCGACGTAGGCGAAGCTGATGTTCAGGTTGTTGGGCAGGCGGTGCTCCATCGAGCCGTTGATGAAGAGCTCGTCCAGCTTGGCGAACAGCGCGTCCTTCAAGCGGTCGCGCATCTTGCGCAGCCGCTCCATTTCCACGGGCATTTCCGCCTGGGCGATTTCACAGGCCTTGCCGAAGCCCACGATGCCCGGCACGTTGAGGGTGCCCGAGCGCATGCCGCGCTCGTGCCCGCCGCCGTCAATGATGGCGCTCAGTTGCACGCGCGGGTTGCGCCGGCGGACGTACAGCGCGCCCACGCCCTTGGGGCCGTAAAACTTGTGCGCCGAGATGGAGAGCAGGTCGATGCCGTCCTTGTTCACGTCCACGGGGACCTTGCCCACGGCCTGCACGCCGTCCACATGGAAGAAGATGCCTTTCTCTTTGGCGATCTTGCCGATTTCGGCGACGGGCTGGACGACACCGATCTCATTATTGGCGTACATGATGGTGATGAGAATCGTCTTCGGCGTGATGGCCGCCTTCAGCTCCTCGAGCGAAATGCGCCCGTCCTTCTGCACCGGCAGGTAGGTGACGGCGTAGCCGTCCTTCTCCAGCCGCTTGCAGGTGTCCAGCACGGCCTTGTGCTCGGTCACCTGCGTGATGATGTGGTTGCCCTTCTCGCGGTACATTTCGGCCACGCCCTTGATGGCCAGGTTGTCCGACTCGGTGGCCCCGCTGGTGAAGATGATTTCTTTCGGCGTCGCGCCAATCAGCTTGGCGATTTGCCCGCGCGCGTTCTCCACGGCCTCCTCGGCCGTCCAGCCAAAGGCGTGGTTGCGGCTGGCGGCGTTGCCGAAGCTCTCGTTGAAGTACGGCAGCATCGCCTCCAGAACCCGCGGGTCCACCGGCGTGGTGGCGTGGTTATCCAGATAAACCGGCAGCTTCACAGCCATGATTTGCTTCCTCTCTTCCGCATCGGAAGGACCGGTCTCTCGACCTGTCCGCTCATGCCGCGGCTTCGTTGCAACTCATCGAAGCCCAGTTCCATTCCAGTGGACAGGCCTGGAGGCCGGTCCTACATCCCCCGCAATTCCACCATTTGCGACCCCGGCTCGACCATCTGCGAAATGGTCATGGTGTTGAGCATGGCCAGAATGCTGTCGTTGACCCGGCGCAACGGCTCGCGGATGGTGCACTTCAACGACTGGTCGCACTCCCCGTGATGCGTGCTGCACGAGGTAATCTGCAGCGGCCCGTCAATGGCGCTGATCACTTCGAGCGCGGTGATGGTCTCCGGCGGCTTGGCCAGCGTATATCCCCCGCCGGCCCCGTGACGCGCGGAAAGCAGTCCCTTCTTCGCCAGCCGCTGCAACACCTTGGCCATCAGCGGCGTGGGAATATCGTACGCCTCGGCGATGTCCGCCGCGCTGCACGCCCCGTCGCCGTAATGCAGGGCCAGATGTCGCAGAGCAATCAGCCCGTAGTCCGCCTTCTTGGATAGTTTCAGCATAGGGCGAAATACGACTTTTTCGGTCGCATATAATACTACCGCACTATGGGGCCTTCCGTCAACCAATACAAGTGGCTTAGAATGAACGCTGTAAGCGACACTGTTTTGGCCGGCGCCTGCGCTTACATGGTGATCATCACCTGGGGCTGGCCATCCCGGCGGCCCCGCCGCCTTGCACCATTGCGCCGGAGCAAGGCCTGTTGCATACTCACCTCGGCTGCGCTCATGAAACCCATCGGCGCGATCTACCCCGGCTCATTCGACCCGGTAACCAACGGCCACCTCGACCTGATCGAGCGCGGCGCGAAAATCTTCACGCGCCTGACCGTGGCCGTGCTGCGCAACGCCGAGAAGGAACCGCTCTTCGGCGCCACCGAGCGCGCCGAGATGCTCCGGGAAGTCACGCGCCCGTGGCCCAACGTGGAAGTGGACCTGTTCGATGGCCTGCTGGTGGACTACGCGCGCCGCGTCAACGCCCACGTCATCCTGCGCGGCATCCGCGCCATCTCCGACTACGAATACGAATTGCAAATGGCGCTGATGAACCGCAAGCTCGAGCCGCACATGGAAACGGTGTTCATGATGCCGGCCGAAGCGTACAGTTACCTGAGCTCGCGCCTGGTGAAGGAAGTGTTCCGCCTGGGCGGCGACATCAGCGGGCTGGTGCCGGGGGTAGTGGTGGAACGTCTGCGCGCGAAAGCGCTGTAGATGCGTGCTGTTGGCTGTCCGCTGGCAGCCCACAGCTAACAGCCAACAGTTCGGCCTTCGACAAACATGCACCTCGCCGACCGCATCAACCGCATCGAAGTTTCCGCGACGCTGGCCGTGAGCGCCGAGGCGGAGAAATACAAATCGCAGGGCGTGGATGTGGTGGACTTCGGCCCCGGCGAGCCGGACTTCCCCACGCCGGAGCACATCAAGCAAGCGGCCATCCGCGCCATCGAGCAGAACTTCTCGAAATACACCGCGGTGGGGGGCATCCTGCCGCTGCGCAAAGCCATCGTCGAATGGCACCGCGCGCAACTCGGCTCGAACTACGAGCCCACCGAGAGCATCGCCTGCACCGGGGGCAAGCACGCGCTGTTCAACGCCATGCACGCGCTCATCTCGGCGGGCGACGAAGTGCTCATCCCCGCGCCCTACTGGGTGACCTTTCCCGACATTGTGAAATACGCGGGCGGCACACCGGTGATCCTGCCCACGCGCGCTGAGGAGGGCTTTCAACTGACCGCGGCCGCCGTCGAGCAGGCCCTCACTCCGCGCACGCGCATGCTCATCGTGAACTCGCCGAATAATCCCAGCGGCGCGGTGGTGCCGCCCGGGGAATTCGCCCGCATCTTCGCGGCGTGCAAGCAGCGCGGCGTGTGGCTCCTGAGCGACGAGTGCTACTCGCACTTCACTTACGGCGATGCCAGGCCGTTCTCTGCCGCCAGCATCGCGGATTCCAAGCCGCACGTCATCATCATCGGGTCGCTCTCGAAGACCTTCGCCATGACCGGCTGGCGACTGGGCTACGTGCTGGCCCCCAAGCCGCTGGTGGACGCCGTGGCCAAACTGCAATCGCAGTCCACCTCGAACCCCAACTCCATCACCCAGCACGCGGCCATCGCCGCGCTTACCGGCTCGATGGCGCCGGCCGCGGCCATGCTCGCGGAGTACGCCCGGCGCCGCGCGCGCATCCTGGCCGGGTTGCGCGAGATCCCCGGCGTCACCTGCGCGGAGCCGCAAGGCGCGTTCTACGTCTTCCCCAACGTGGCCCGGCTGTTGCGCCCCGACACCGCGCCGGACACGCTGGCGCTGGCCAGGCGGCTGCTCGAGCGCGCGCACATCGCCGTGGTGCCCGGCGACGCCTTCGGCATGACCGGCTACATCCGCATCTCCTACGCTACTTCGATGGAGCGCATCGAAGAAGGCCTGCGCCGCCTCGCGCGCTTTTTCCAGGCCGCCGCCACTACCGCGCCGTAGGGGCGCTGCTTGCTGCGCCCTTTGCTTGTAAACTCACCTGTGCCCATGAAGGTTCAACCGGTACGCCTCGAGCCGCAATTCGTCCCGCGCATCTGGGGCGCGCGTTCGCTCGCCCCGCTGTATCCGCACAAGAACCTGAGCGAACCCATCGGCGAAGCGTGGCTCACGGGCAACGATAGCCTGTTCGCGGACGGGCCGTTCGCCGGACGCAAGCTCGCCGAGGCCTGGCGCGCCATGCCGCCGCAATGGGCCGGGACGCGGCTCGATACCGGCAAGCCGTTCCCCCTTCTGGTGAAGTTCCTCTTCCCAGAGGACATTCTCTCCGTGCAGGTGCACCCGGACGACGATTACGCTCGCGCGCACGAAGCCGCCACCGGCTGGACCGGCAAGACCGAGATGTGGCACGCGCTGGCCGCGCGCGACGGCGCGGAAGTGCTGGTGGGACTGAAGCCCGAGGTCACGCGCGATTCCTTCCGCCGCGCCATCGCAGACGGCACGGCGGAACAATGTCTCGAGCGCCTCCGAGTCCTGCCGGGCGACACCTACTTTGTGCCAGCGGGCACGGTTCACACTATCGGGCCGGGCCTGGTGCTGTGTGAAATCCAGGAGAACTCCGATCTGACCTACCGCGTGTTCGACTACAGCCGCAAGGGCCCCGACGGCAAGCCGCGACCGCTGCACATCGAGAAGGCCCTGGAGGTTTCGTGCTTCGGCGCGCAGGCGGGCGGCAAGTGGCCGCCGCTGCGCTTCGACCAGGGCCCGCTCATCGAGACGTTTTGCGCGGCGTGCCGCTACTTCGTCACGGAGCGGTGGGAACTCACCGAACGCATCAGCCGCGCCACGGCGCCGGAACGTTTCGAGCTGCTCATTTTTGTCGAAGGCGCGGGACACATCGAAGCCGCCGGAACCGAACATGGCTACGCGCGCGCGCAAGTCTGGCTGCTGCCCGCCGCGCTCGGGCCGTATCATCTCGCGCCGGCGAGCCGCACCACCCTGCTGCGCGCTTATGTCCCCGATCTCGACCGCCTCGCGGCCCAACTCGCCGAGCGCCGCGTCTCCGCCGACCTTATTTCCCGCTTCATTTTCCGCGCGTGAAGGTAGGGGCCGGTCTTCGGACCGGCCCGTCTGGTTCAGCTTACCGTCTGGTCTTCAGGCCGGCCCATAGGATGCGGTGTACCGGGCGGGTCTGAAGACCCGCCCTTACTTTTTCTCTGTGCCTCTGTGTCTCTGTGGCAAAATCCCATCTTCATGCCCGGCAAACTCACAGCGCACGCCGTCATCCTGGCCGGCGGACGCGGCACGCGTTTCTGGCCGCGCAGCCGCACCCGCACGCCCAAGCAACTGCTGAACATCGTCGGCAAAAAGACGATGCTCCAGCAGACGGCCTGGCGGCTGGCCCCGGTCTTCCCGGCAGCGCGCCTCTGGGTGGTGACCAACGACGAGCAGGTGCGCGCCGTGCGCCACAACTTGCCGCGGTTGCCGCCGCGCCAGGCGCTCAGCGAGCCCGTGGGCCGCAGTACTGCGGCGGCCATCGCGCTGGCCGCCATCCATATCCACCGCGCCTCGCGCGGCGCCGATGCGCTGATGGCCGTGCTGCCCGCCGACCATTACATCGCCGACGCGCCGCGCTACCAGGGGCTGGTGCGCGCCGCGCTGGACGTGGCCGCAGAGGGGCCTCGCCTGGTGATCCTCGGCGTCCCGCCCACGCACCCGGAGACGGGCTTCGGCTACATCGAGCGCGGGGAAGCTTGGGACGAACTCTCCCGCCTGTCCGGCGAGCGGCCGAGCGCAGCGCGCTGGCAAGAGCAAAGAGCACAAGCAGGAGCGCCCGTGCCGCCGGTCTTCGCCGTGAGGCGCTTCACGGAGAAGCCTTCGCTCGACGACGCACAGCGGTACATGGCCTCCGGCGACTACTACTGGAACGCGGGGATGTTCTTCTGGCGGGTTTCGACTTTCCTCGATTGCCTGCGGCTGTACTTGCCGAAGACGCACGCCGCCCTGCTGCGCCTGGCCGGCGACATCGGCACGGCGCGTTACGGACGCGGGTTGCGGCGCATCTACCCGCAGCTCGAGAACATCTCCGTGGATTACGCCATCATGGAACCGGCCACGCGCCCGGAGAACGCGGGGGCCGCGCGCGTCTTGGTGATTCCCGCAGAGGTCGGCTGGAGCGACATGGGCTCCTGGTCCGCGGTGTACGACCTGCTGGCCAAGTCGAAGGGCGAGAACATTTCCGCCGGGCCCCTCGCGGCCATGGACGCTGAGGGCAATTTCCTGTGGAGCCCGAAGAAGTTCGTCGGCGCCGTCGGCGTGCGCGACCTGATCCTGGTCGAGACGGACGACGCCATCCTGCTCTGCCCGCGCTCGCGCGCCCAGGACGTGGGCAAGCTGGTCAAATGGCTCGAGGAGCGAAAGAAGAAGAGCCTGCTCTAGGATTCCGCGATTCCGCGGTTCCTGATCCCGCGCCGGCCATGGAGCGGGCAGCAGCCATTCACTCCCTGGCCCCAATCACCCAATCACGAAATCACCAGATCGCAAAATCGCGAAATCCTCGCCAGCTACTCCCAGTCAACAATACCGAAAAAAACACTTGACGCGGGGCGCGGCCTCTTGCAGAATGACGCCCGTCGCGCCAGACTTTCTGCCTTCCCCGCAGAAGACTCCTCCATTTCTCAGGTTCCCGCACCGCGCCCAGGGGCACGGAGGCAACGGTGTCGGAGAACAACGGGAGCCACGCATCGGCCATCGAAATTGACCGCGAAGTGGTGCGTTGCAAGACCTGCGGCATGGTGCAGTACCGCACCCGCAACGGCAACTGCCGCCGCTGCCTGCACGTGCTGCCGCCGAAGCTCGAGTTCCTGCTGGCGGCCACCGCGCCGCCCCAGGAGCTGCCCGGCGACGACCGCCAGCTCTTCGAGGCCTGGCCCAACCGCGACACGGTGGAGAACATCGGCCACCGCATCCGCCAATTGCGCGAATCGCGCAGCATGACGCAGAGCCAGCTCCAGGCGCGCTCGCGCGTCTCGCGCTCGTATCTCTCGCGCATCGAGAGCGGGCAGATGACCCCGTCGCTGGGCACGCTGGAGAAAATCTCCGAAGCGCTGGGCGTGGGCCTGAACCGCTTCTTCGTGCCCGAATCGAACGGCGAAACGCTGATGGAGGACCCCTTCATCCAGGGCCTGCGCCCCTACCTCCGGCAGCTCGACTGGGCGCAGTGGCAGTCCATCCTGAAGCGGCTGCAAGCCATCACCGACCACGTCACCACGTCGTATCCGGCGCCGGCGCACGCGGCCCACGCGGACGCCGGCCGCAACGGCCACCGCGCCGAGCCGCTGCCCCTGCGCGGCCACGCTTCGATGCACCGCGAAAGCCCGCATCGCGGCGCCCATCGCTCGCACTAGTAGCGCAGGCTTGTAGCCTGCGCGGGTTTTCGCAGGCGCAGGGGCGGCTTTACGCCGCACACGAATAAGGATGAGCGCAGAGGGCGGGTAAACCCGCCCCTACCGAAATCCTGAGGGACTGAGGGTCTGAGGGGAACTGAGGGAAGGACGGTCCGGGTCGCGCCAGCAACGGCCACCCGGGCCGTCCTCTTTTTTCAGGCTTTAGCGCCGGGACGGGTTCTGTCCCGGCACTTCAGCCCATGATCAAATCGATGCCGGGACAGAACCCGTCCCGGCGCTACGGGGTCCTGCAAAGGCTTCAGCCAGAAGCCGTCCCCAGCCACGCCTTGCCGCCGAAGCGGCTGGCCAGGCTCGCGCCCGTGGCCCAGCACGACACCAGGCAGCACACCGCCAGGCCCGCCAGCGGAATCAGCATCAGCAACGAGAGGACCCCCGCGCCCGCCAGAGCCGTAACGAACCCGGCTTCACTCGACCGCGCCGCTCGCCCGCCCCAGCGCAGGGCCAGTCCCGCGAACCCCGGCAGAAACACCAGCAGCATGACGATGGCCATGGCGGCGGCCGTGACATCCTCCCAGTCGCCCAGGTCCTCCGTGTAAATGAGCGCGGTAATGCCCAGTGCGGTGGCGCCGAGGCCGATCAACAAAGTGATCCACGGCCGCGCCCGCAGCGTCGCGGCCATGTTGCCCACGCGCCGCCGGCGGAACACAGCGTAGGCCAGCGCCGCGCACGCCACGTGGAAAAGCGCCAGCACCGACGCGCCATAGAGAAACACCTGCCGCTGGCCGGGGAGATGCAGCCAGGGGACGTTGACCACTGTGACCGTGGGCTTGCCGCTGGCGTTTTCGATGGGCCCGCCGACGACAATCAGGCTGTCCTCCACCTGCGACCCGGGCAGCAGGCGCACGCCACCCCCGGCGACAACTACGCCGCCCTTCACCACGCCTTCAATGTCCACTCCCCCGAAGGTGGTGACCACATCGTTGGTGACCGTGCCGCGCACGATGACGGAGCAAAACTGGCACACGGCATCTTCGACCGTATCGCCCTTTTCGACCGTGATGTTGCGGAACCAGCCCTCGCGCTTCTCTTCCTGCGCCGCCGCGGGGAAAGCCAAGCAGGCCCACGCCAGCGCCACCAGGATGCGCCGGGATGGAGTCATTGCGGGACGCTCTCGCTGATGCGGATGAGGATAATCTCCGTGCCCGCGCCGGCCCGGCGCAGAGCCACAAACTGCTTGAGTCCTTCCTTGTCGTTGAGGAACACCACGTCGTCGGAGCGAATCTCGACTCCGAAGACGGACTTCTTGCGCTCCATCTTGCCGGCTCCTTCGCGCTCGAAGTCCGGCCCCAGTCGTTGCTGATACCAGGCATCCACTTGGTCGAGGGGTTCGTCGGTGCGGTACTTGGCGACGGTGACTTCAGCCTCCTCGCCGCTGGCGGCCTCGATGGTGATGCTCGCGCCGGGTTCAGTCAGCTTCGCGGCAGGGTGCTCGGGCAGGCCGGTTTCGTCGCCACCCTTGCTCACTTTCAACTCTCCGGCGGGCGTGGCCAGGGTAACGGTGTCGCCGGTGCGTATCACCTGCACCTCGCGCGCCAGGAAACGAACCGCCAGGAACGCGCCCAGGCCCAGGATGACCACCGCGGCGACCAGGACTCCCAGGATCCAGACCAGGACGCTGCTCTTCTTGTTACCGTGCTCCGGCATAAGCGCGAGGGCCCCCTAGCCACTGACCTCACGAAGCGCCGCGCGAAGCTCCGCAGGGGAGACGGTGGCGGTGCCCAGCTTGGCAACCACCACACCGGCGGCGGCATTGGCGATGACGGCCGCGTCGCGCAAGGAAGCGCCGGCGGCCACGGCCAGGGCCAGCGCGGCCACCACGGTGTCGCCGGCCCCGGTCACGTCGAAAACCTGGCGGCCGGTGGCCCGGGCCTCGTGGCCGGGCAGGCCCACGCGGGCGTAAGTCACCTCGTAACCGGTGGCCGGGACGTAGAAAGAGTCTTTGCGGTCGTCTTCGTACACGCGCATGCCCTTCTCGCCCAGGGTGATGACCATGGCGGAACAGCCGAAACGCGCCAGGAGATCGCGGCCGGCCTGCTCGACGGCGGCATCGTCGTCGAGCGAGCGGGTGGCGAAGAAGCCCGCCTCCTTGCGGTTGCACACAATGGCGCGCGCGCCGCGGTAGGCCAGCAGGCGCGACGTCTTGGGCTTGACCAGCACGGGCACTTCGGCCTGGTGCGCGGCGGACAAGATGCGCGCGGCCAAGCCTTCCTCGTCATGCGGAATGACGCCCTTGTCGTAGTCGGAGAGCACCAGGGCGTCGAGCGAGGGCAGAGCCGCGGCCACGCGCCGCGCCAGTTGGCCCTGCAAGGCGGGGGAGAGAGGGTCGCGCGCCTCGCGGTCCACGCGCACCAGTTGCTGGTGCCGCGCGATGACGCGCGTCTTTACCGTGGTGGGGCGCGCAGCGTCCGGGAGCACGCTTTTTTCCGCAATGCCCGCGGCGCGGAGGCAGCGGCGGAGTTCCTGGGCCTGGGCGTCCTGGCCCGCGACGCTGAACATGGCCACGCGCGCGCCGAGCGCCGCCAGGTTGGCGGCCACATTGCCCGCGCCGCCCAGCACCGAGGTCTCCTGCGCGAAGTCCACCACGGGGACGGCCGCTTCCGGTGAAAGGCGCGTAGCCGTGCCCCACACGTAGCGGTCCAGCATCAGGTCGCCCACCACGCCGATACGGCGGCCCTTCATTTTCGGAATCCACTTGGAGAGTTTGCTCGGGATGGCCATTGGTCAAAAGGTGGAAACTCGAAATGGGAAACTCGAAACTCACCGCTTATAGCTGACCGCGATGCGCACGCGGATTCCGAATTTCGAGTTTCGAATTTCGAATTTGCAGCAACTCCGCGCAGGCGGCGCGCACCTGCTCTTCCGAAACGGAGAGGATACACTGCGGCTCGGCAAACGCATAGCAGCGGTCGCCGCGGCAGGGGTTGCAGTGGTAGTGGTTTTGCACGATGCGGTGCGGGGCCTGCCAGGGCCGCCACAGCGTGGAGTCCGACGAGCCAAAGATGACCACGTTGGGGCAACCCGCGGCCGTGGCCAGGTGCGCGGGACCGCTGTCGTTGCCCAGGAAGAGCCGCGCGCCCGCCAGGAGCGCGATCAGTTCGCGCAGGCGGAGCGAGTCCAGGAAGATGGCGCCGGGCCCGGCGCTTTCCCGCAACGGCTCCGCGATTTCCCGGTCGGCGGGCCCCAGAATGAATACGGGCGTGGCGCCCGTCTCCCTCTTTAGCCACTGGCCCACCCCGGCGAACCCCGGGAGCGACCAGCGCTTGGTGAAGTACGCCGCGCCGGCGTGCACTACGGCATAGGCGGCGCCGGGAGCGAGGCCGCTTTGAGCCAGCCGCCCGGCGACGGCCGCTCGCGCCTCCGGCTGGGGGTACACGGACGGCCGGGGGATGGGCCCGCGCGGCAGCCCGCACCAGTAGAACTGCGTGAGGCGATGCTCCACCGTGTGAACCTTGCGCGGGCCGTAGAAATGCTCCCCGCCGGGCACGCGGACGCTGTACACAAACGGGAACTGGCAGTGCGCCCAGCACACCCGCACCGGCGCTCCAATGGCCGCTGTAAGCAGCGCGCTGGTGGGGCCGCCGTGCTGGTTGAAGACGGCGGGGAACCTGCGCCGTCGCAACGCCGCAGCGCAGGGGAGAAAAGCGTCAAAGGGAATCGCCTCGGCCACAGCGGGGTTGCCTTCCAGGATGGCGGCGTAGAGCGGTTCGACCACCACGCGCACGCGCAGGTCGGGGCGCCACTGGTGGAGCGCGGCCAGGGCCGGGGTCAGCATCACCACGTCGCCCAGCGAACGCAAGCGCACAACCAGAACGTCCGCGCCCTGGGGCAACTCCGGGAGGATTCGCGAAGGGTCGATGGGCTTCACGCCAGGATATCGCGGGCCGGGGGGCCGGGCCGGCGAGGTCATGCGGGCGTCACTCGGGCTCGACGCGGGCTTCGTCCACCAGCATCACGGGGATGTCGTCCTTGATGGGGTACACACGATGGCAGGCGGGGCATTTCAGCCCTTGTCCATCGGGCGTGAGCTGCACGCTCTTGTCCGTGTGCAGCGGGCAGACCAGATCATTGAGCAGTTCCTTGCTGACGGCCATCGCGTCCCCTGCGCCAGACTGTAGCAAATGCGCAAGGAGCAGGCAAGCGAAGCAGTGATCCGAGGAGCGGAGAGTCTGTAATGGGGAGGGCCCTTCGTGCAACGCGCTCCTCACTCCCAACTCCCCGCTCCCCGCTACAGTTTCTTGCCGGCGAGGAACTCACGGGCCACGCTACGCGGGTCGCGGCGCTCCCCGTCCACGGCGTAGTTCATGCGGCGCATTTCCTCTTCGCTGATGCGGCCGGCCAGGGCGCGCAGCGCCCGGCGGAGCTCCGGGAAGCGCTGGAAGGCCGCGCGGTGAACCACGGGGACGGCCTGGTACGGCGGGAAGTAGCCACGGTCGTCCTCGAGCGCCACCATGCCCAGCGCGCTGATCACCCCGTCGGTGGCGCTGCCCGCAACCACGTCCACCTGCTTGTCCTGGAGCGCGCGATAGAGCAGCCCCAGTTCCATGAAGCGCGGCGCGGCGGCGAACTTGAAATCATACGCCGCTACCAGCCCGTTGTAGCCGTCCGGACGCTCCTTGAACTCGTAGCCGAAGCCGGCGCGCCATTTGCCGGCGCGGGCCAGGTCGGAGATGGTGCGCAGGTTGAGCCGCCGCGCGTCTTCGCCGCGCACCACAATGGCAAACGTGTTGTTGAATCCCAGCGGCTCGCTCACTTCCAGCCCGAACCGCTGCGCATATCCGGCGCGCACGCGGGCCAGCACGCCAGCCGCGTCGCTCGCGGGCTTCTCGTTCAACACCGCGGTCAAGGCCGTTCCGGTGTACTCGACGTAAAGATCAATGGCGCCCGACTGCACGGCCTGGTGCGCTACCAGCGTTCCGCCGAGGTTCAGCCGCCGCTCCACGCGCGCGCCGGTCTTGGCCTCAATGTGCTGCGCCAGGATTTCGCCCAGGATGATCTGCTCGGTGAAGTTCTTCGAGCCCACCACGATGCGCGGCTCGCGGGAACCGCCGCAGGCAGCGAGGCAGGCGGCAAGGAACAAGCACGCCGTGAAAACAGAAAGGCGAAACTCGAAAATCGAGATTCGAAATTCGCCCGGAGATTTGAATGCGGGGAGATGCAAAGCTGGGGACTCGAGACGCACGCTCAGTATCCCGGGGCGCGCGTTTCGAGTTTCGAGTTTCGAATTTTGCTCTTCGCTTTTCGCTCTCATCGCACCGCCAGCCGCCGCTCCACCCAGCCCAGCGAGGCATCGGCCAGGATGGCCAGCAACGCGGCGGGGATGGCGCCGGCCAGGATCACCGGATGGCTGACCATGGAAACGCCGCGGAAGATGTACATGCCCAGCCCGCCGGCGCCGATGGCCGCGGCAATGGTGGCCACGCCCACGCAGATCACCGTGGCCACGCGCACGCCGGCCAGGATCACGCGGAGCGAGAGCGGCAACTCCACCTGCCAGAGCATCTGCCGCGATGTCATGCCCATGGCCCGCGCCGCTTCGATGACGTTGCGGTCCACGCCGGCGATGCCCACGCAGGTGTTGCGCAGGATAGGCAGCAGCGCGTAAAGCGTGAGGGCCAGCACCGCGGTGCGCGCGGTCACGCCGGTGAGCGGAATCAGGAACCCGAAGAGCGCCAGGCTGGGCACCGTTTGCAACACATTGGCGAAGCCCAGCGCCGCGCTGCGCCACGCCGGCCGCCGAGTCAGCGCAATTCCCAGCGGGACGCCCAGGGCCGCCGCCAGGAAGATCGAAGCGCTTACGAGCGCCAGGTGCTCGAGGGTGAGTTGCCAGACTTCCGCGCGGTTCTGCCAGAAAAAATCGATGAAGGACACGCCGCCTCCTGCAGGACAGACCTCCAGGTCTGTCCACTGAACGAGACGCCAGGGTCTCGCTTGTTAGCTTGCCCCGCTCGCCTACCTGGCGCGCGCTTGGCGAAGTACCGGACAGACCTGGAGGTCTGTCCTACAAATCGCCGTTGCCGACGGCGGCGACCAGGGCCCGGACTTCTGGCTCGGGCGCGCGAACAAAGTCGGCGGCGGGATGCACCGCGATCAGGCGCCCGGCTTCGAGCAGGCCGACGCGGTCGCCCAGCAGCAGGGCTTCGCGCAAGTCGTGCGTCACCAGCACCGTTGTCTTGCGGATGCCGGCGGCGATGGCGCGGAACTCGCGCTGCATTTCGCCGCGGGTGATGGGGTCGAGCGCGCCAAAGGGCTCGTCCATCAGCAGGAAGCGCGGGTCCGCGGCCAGGGCGCGGGCCACCCCGGCGCGTTGGCGTTGCCCGCCGCTCAATTCATGGGGACGGCGCGCGGCGAAGTGCTCCGGCGGCAGCCCCACCAGGCGCAGCATTTCCTCCACGCGCGCGCGGGTGCGCTCGGGGGGCCAGCCCTCCAGCGCAGGCACCAATCCCACGTTGCGCGCGAGAGTGAAGTGCGGGAAGAGCCCGGCTTCCTGGATCACATAGCCGATGCCGCGGCGCAGCGCGATGGGGTCCCAGGCGGTGGTGGGACGGCCTTCCACGAGCACCTCGCCAGCCGTGGGCTCGAGCAGTCGGTTGATCAGCCGCAGCAGCGTGGTCTTGCCCGCTCCGCTGCGGCCCAACAGGGCCAGCGTTTCGCCCTGGGCCACACGCAGGTCGAGGCCGTGCAGCAAGGCGTGTCCGTCCGGCAGGCGGTACTCCGCGCCGCGGAACTCGATCGCGGCCCTGGTGGATTCGCACGGCGACACGCTGCGAGGCTACCCTAACCACGGGGCAAAGAAAACGACCAATAGCTGCCTCGATGCGCGGTCCCCCCGGCTGCCTTCCAATGCCCGCGGTGGCAGCATTGGGGAATGAACCGGCGCGGGCGCGGGTTACGAAAAGGTGTTGCGCGAGGGCGAAGCGCTAGGCGATGGCCACGACCCAGATGGGGACGCCGAGTGTGCCGCGCAGGGAGCACAGATCGTCGGCCACGTCTTCCAGGCGGGGCAGGCCGTTGCGCATCCCGCAGGGATGCAGGTCGCGGGCGTCGTAGTCGAACACCAGGATGACGCCCACGTCCAGCCGTCCTTCCGCTTCGGCCAGGGCGAAGCGCAGGTAATCGCGGTAGAGCAGTTCGCGGTTGGAGAGCTCGATTTCGATGGCCACGCGCTCCTTGAACAGGTCGAAGTACTGGCGCTTGGCGGTGCGCGGGCTGACCAGGGCTTCGCGGCGCCAGCCGTGACGGAAAAAGGCCTTCTGGATTTGCAGGTGGGGGGAGAGGTCTTCGCCCGGGTGAAACGGGCGGGGCAGGGCCAGTTCCAGGTCTCCGAGGATGCGCTCGATCTCCCGCTTCAAGCGGTAGTTGGCATTGAGGATGGATACCGCATGGCGGTACTCAAACGTCCGGAAACGCATGACGGCCCCTGAGAGGCCGATATCATACATTTATAGTTTACTTTGGTAAACAAAGAAGCCCTGAATTGCCCGCCCGCTTCTGCGATGACAGGAAATGCCGCCTGCGGTACGCTGATGCCGTGAAACCAGACCGCGGCCAGTTCCGGCGCCTCTACCGCGCTTTCCTGCGCAAAGACGCGCGCCTGGCCGGGCGGGCCTTCATGGCCGTGCGCACCACGGGCATCTACTGCCTGCTCACCTGCCGGGCGCGCACGCCGCGGCCGGAGAACGTCACGTTCTACCCTTCGCCGGGGGCCGCGGAACGCGCCGGCTTCCGCCCGTGCCGCAAGTGCCGCCCGGAGGTGCGCGGCGGGCGCGCGGCCATCGAGCGCACCACGCTGCGGCACTGGCTGGCGCGCCTGGCGGAGGAAGAAGCGGGGGTGCAGCAGCTCGCGGCGGCCACCGGCTCGAGCCCTTCGCGCATCTACCGCATGTTCCGCCGCAACCTGGGCCAGGGGCCGCGGCAGGCGCGGGCCGAAGCGCGGCTGGCCCGCGCGGTGAGTCTGCTGCGCGACCGGCGCACCACCATCACCGACGCGGCCTACCAGGCGGGTTTCCCCAGTCTGGCGACGTTTTACCGCTGGTTCCGCCGGGCCACGGGGGTGACGCCCAGCGAGTTTCGCAGCAAGGGCGGGACGATTCCCGCCCGGTTGGCAGCACGCGGGGCGGCCTAAGCCGCCCGGCCATCGGAGCGCAGGCATGAAAAACGAAGTGAAGCCGGAGAAGGCCAGCACGCGAGTCCAGACGCCCATCGGGGTGCTGCACATCGCCGCGACGCCGCGCGGCGTCTCGCAACTGGACTTTGTCACCACGCGGCAGGCGCGCGCCCGCCGCGCCGCGCCCACCGCAGCCGCGCGCCAGGCCCGCGGACACATCGCCCGGGCCATCCGGCAAATCCGCGAGTACTTCTCCGGCAAGCGCACGGATTTTGATCTGCCGTTGGACCTGCACGGCACGCCCAACCAGCAACTGGTGTGGCAGGGGCTGCTGGAGATTCCGTTCGGCAAGACGCTCACCTACGGCGAGCTGGCGCGGCGCGTGGGATCGCCGCGCGCGGCGCGGGCCGTGGGCACGGCGTGCGGGAGCAACCCGGTGGCCCTGGTGGTGCCTTGCCACCGCGTGATTGGCTCGGACGGCTCGCTGCACGGCTACGGCGGCGGGCTGTGGCGCAAGGAGTTTCTGCTGAAGCTCGAGGGCGCAATGCGCGAGAGCGGCGCGGCGCAACGGGCGCTGCCCTTCGCTGGTTGAGACGTTTCGGGGCGGGGCAAACCCGCCCCTACGCGGGTGTGCCGCATCGGATAAACCAGCGCGCGGCGCACCGTCTTCCCGCCGATCCGCTCGCGCCCTTCTCCAAACCCCCATCGGCGTGCTCAGCAGCACGCGCGTGTGTGCGCGAACGACGCCACCGGCGTCTCGAGCAACTTCGCCGCGATGCGCGGCGTCAGTTGCCCGGGTTCTTGGCGGGCTGCTGGCGCTGCCGCTGCTGGGCTTCTTCGGTCCACGGCGGGGTGATTCCGGCCATGCGCGCGTAGGCGATGGACTGGCCCAGGTGTTCGTGGGTATGGCTGGCCAGGAAGAACATGATTTCGCGGAAGCTGGCGGCGCGCCCGCCGAACCACGGCGCGGTCTTGTCCAGGTCGGCCTCGGCCACGTTGCCATAGGCGGCCTTGGCATGGGCCACGGCGGCCTTGAGGACTTCCAGGACTTTCTCTTTCTCCGCGGTCTGCTTGTCAAAACCCTGGGCCACGGTCACGCCCGCGGGCAGCGCGGTCCCGAAGCGGCGCGGGATGTTGTAACAGCCGTGGGCCACGTGCAGGAACACCTCGCTCACCGAGCGCACGCCCTCGCCGGGCCGCCAGGTGTACTTATCGGCGGGCATGGCTTCCGCCAGGCGGATGATCTTGTCGGCAGCGTCGCTGAAGTTGCGCAGCGATTCCGCCTTGCCCTCGGCGGGCGTGGTGGGAGCGGTGGGGGCGGGCGGCTGCCCGCCCTGCGCCAGCGACGCACTCGCCACGGTGATGACGGCCAGCGCCAGCACAGCGAACTTCGCAAGATGGCTCTTCATTAGTTTTCTCCTCAGTCGCGGAACCGGGCGCCCGCTCAGCCGCGCCCGCGCAAGATGATCGTTCATGCCGTTCCGGGGGACCACAGTTGTACTCCAAGCCCCCCCGCGGAACAACTGGGAACTTGGACGCGCAACCACCGGCATTGCTTGCAGGGGTTGCGCACCGGCCCCGCCCAGGACTATTCTCCCCGGGCAACGTCCAGAGCCCAAAGTGTTGCGCGGGAGGGGGATTGTGGTTAATCTTCCCTGTTTGACCCGACTCTGTGCGGGCTGAGATGAGGGTGTGCGCGCGTTGGCGCATGAAACCCCGCAACGAGCCGGCGAGTCTGAAGCGGCGCGGGGCAATCCAGGGGCACACGAAAGTGCCGCAGGGGCGCGACCTCGGATCAGCGTGAAGCCGGACTGATGGCATGAAACAGGAAGATTTTGCCAAATTACAGGAGCTCTACAAGCGCCGGGCCGAACTGGACCAGGAGCTCGAGAAGTTCCAGTCCAAGGTGACCGTGTGCTTTGTGGACATCGTCGGCTCGACGCGCTATTTCGAGCAGCGCGGCGATTACGCCGGCATGATCTACGTGCACGAGTGCATTGACCGCCTGATCCCCGAAGCCGAGAAGCACGGCGGCACCATCTGCAAGACCATCGGCGACGCCATCATGGCCTACTTCCAGAGCCCGCTGGAAGGCGTGCGCGCGGCCATCGACATGCACCTGGCCCTGGACGCCTTCAACCAGGGCAAGACCGACGCCGACCAGATGCACGTGCGCATCGGCTTGAACTACGGGCCGGGCCTGGTGAAAGACAAGGACGTCTTCGGCGACGTGGTCAACACCGCCGCGCGCATCGAAGCCGCGGCCAAGGGCGATCAGATTTTCATCTCCTCGGAACTCGAGAAGGAAATCCGCGACGCCAAAATCCCCATGCAGAAAGCGCCGGAAGTCGCCGCCAAGGGCAAGGAAAAGCCCGTGCCGGTGTTCGAGGTGCTGTGGAAGAAGGACAAGTCGGGCAAGCCCATTTCCGCGGTGCGCCCGCCTTCCCCCACCATCGCCGGGCGCACCCCGGTGACCGAAGCGGCCAAGCCCGTGAGCGGCACCGTGGTAATGAGCGCCGCGGCCGTGGCCGACTTGCTGAAAAAGCAGGCGGCGCAATACTCCCTGGTGGTGGTGCGGCCGGACGGCACCCACGGGCAGGCCTACCGTATCGACAAGCAGGTAAGCGTGCTGGGGCGCGTGGAAGGTGACATCATCTTCCCGGAAGACGGACTGGTGTCGCGCAAGCACGCGCGGCTGACCATCGAAGACACCGGTCTGGCCGTGGAAGACCTGCAAAGCGCCAACGGTGTGTACCGCCGCCTGCGCACCCCGCACACGCTGCGCGACGGCGACGTCATCCTGATGGGCCGGCAGATGTTCCGGTTCAACGCCGCGGCCGCCGACGGCGCCAAGGGCGGCGCGGCCCCGCCGGGCGCCAAGAGCACCGCCACGCCTCCGCCGAAGGACGACAAGGGCGCCAAATCCGTGGCCGGGCCCGCCTCGCCGGAACTGGTGCGCATGCTGCCGGGCGGCATCGAAGAGAACCACTACACCCTGCCCGCGGGCGAACACGTGCTGGGCCGCACTCGCGGCACCATCAATTTCCCCGAGGACGCCTATCTCTCCGGGCAACACGCGCGCATCCGCAACGCCGACGGGAAATGCGTGCTCGAGGACATGCAGGCCGTCAACGGCACTTTCGTCGGCATCCGCGACAAGGTAGTGCTCACCGATGGCGACATCATGCTCATCGGCCATCAACTCCTGCGCGTCACTACCACCGCCCCGTAACCGCCCCCGAGCATCCGGGCCGCTCGCGGGATCGCAGGCCAACTTCAGCACACCACGCGGTTTGACGGTGCTGGCCTCAACACGGATTTAAGCCAGCACCAGGTTTCAGGGAGTGTCCTAGGACACTACCCGGTTTCACGGGTTGTTTGACCGGCGCAGGGAATGACCCTATAATGAAGTTTTCGCCACGGGGCCGGGAGGCCGTATGTACGCTGTGATTCGCTGCGGGGGCAAGCAATACCGTGTGGCCCCCGGAGACACCGTAAAGATTGAGCGGCTGCCGGGCAAAGTGGGCAGCAAGGTGACCATTTCCGACGTCATCGCGGTGCGCACCGAAGACGACCAACTGGTGAGCGGCAAGGGCGCCGCCGAAGCCAAAGTGGTGGGCAAGATTGTCGAACAGGGCCGTCATGCCAAGGAAATGGTGATGAAGTACCGCAAGACCAAGCAGTACAAGATCTTGCGCGGTCACCGGCAGAACTATACGGCCCTCGAGGTGAGCGAGATCACGCTGTAGGGGCGGCTTTACGCCGCCCGGCATGACACGCGAGGGGCACATGGGCGGTTTGCTGATAGCTGCGGGCTGATAGCGGACAGCCGACAGCTAACGGTTGACAGCTAAGAACTAATGCCGCTGTAGCCGCAGCTTTAGTTCAGCGGGAGATTTCGTCATGGCACACAAAAAGGGCGGCGGTTCCTCCACAAACGGGCGTGATTCGCACGGGCAGCGGCTCGGGGTGAAGCGCTTCGGCGGGCAACTGGTGAACGCGGGCACCATCCTGGTGCGGCAGCGCGGCACGCGCACCAAGCCGGGGCTCAACGTGGGACGCGGCAGCGACGATACGCTTTTCGCCCGCATCACCGGCGTAGTTCTCTTCCAGGACAAGGGCACTAAGGGCCGTTTCGTCAGCGTGGTTCCCGCCGAACAGGCCCAGGCCTGAAGGCGCACCGCCGTTAACCTGGTTCAAATTGTCCTATCGAACGCCCGGCGCTGGCCGGGTGTTCTTTTTTGCGGAACATTTTGAGCGTCCCTGCCGTCCTCTCCTCCGTCCATGAAGCGCAGGCTCTTTGTCGGCGGTCTCGCAGCAACGGCTCTTTGCGCGGCGGGCGGCCGCTCGCGGCTCGCCCAGCCCGCGGACGAGCTGGAGAAACGGGTTCCCGAATGGCTGAAGGAGCACTATGTCCCGGGCGCTGCCGCCGCGGTGCTGCGCAAAGGAAAGCCCGCCTGGGTGCGCGCCTGGGGCCTCGCCCGGGCGAATCCGGCCGTACCGGTCCGCGATAGCACCGTTTTCCAGGCTGCTTCGCTGAGCAAGCCCGTTTTTGCCTACGCCGTGCTGAGCCTGGCGGCCGCAGGGAAGTTCGACCTGGACCGCACCCTTACGTCGTACCTGGAGAACCCATACCGTTCACGCTTCCCGCGGCTGATGGCCTCGGAAGTCCCCGCGGACGCGCGCTTGCAACGCGTCACGCCACGAATCGTGTTGCGTCACTCCACGGGCTTCCCGAACTGGGGCCGCAACAGGCCGCTCACGTTCGAGTTCGAGCCTGGAGAGAAGTTTGGCTACTCGGGCGAAGGTTACACGTACCTCCAGAACGTGATCGAGCACATCACCGGCGGCACGCTGCAAGCCTTCTTGCAGGAACACGCGCTCACTCCGCTGGGCATGGAGAGCAGCAGCTTCGTGTGGCGTCCCGACTACGACGCGCGCGCCGCCATCGGTTACAACCGCCAGGGCGCGCAAGAGAAGTGGAGACCGCAGGAGGCGTTCGCAGCGGGCACGCTGCATACCACCGCCGGTGATTACGGCAAGTTCCTGGAGGCCATGCTTCGACCGCGCGCTAGCGCCGGCCTGGACGAAAGCTGGTTGCGCAGGATGCTCGCGCCGGCGACGCGCGTGAACGACTCTCTGGCCTGGGGACTCGGCTGGGGACTCGAACCCGCCGCCGGCGGGACCATCTTCTGGCAGTGGGGCGACGACGGCGAGTTCAAGGCCTTCGCCCTGGGCAGCCGCGAACTCGAAACCGCCGCCGTAATCCTGACCAACGGCGCCAATGGCCTGCGGGTCTGCCGCGGAGTGATCGAAGCGGTCTTCCCCGGGCCGCGCCCTCTGCTCTCGTTCGAACGCATTCAGTACTGAAACAGCCCCGCAACCCCCCGCATATAATGTCGCGATGGTCCGCGAGCATCCCTACGCGGAGCCTTGCGCGCGCCCACGCCAGGTTGTCGCGCTGGCCCTGGTTCTTGTCCTCGCCCTGCCGGGGGTTCCCCGGGCGGCGGATTCGCCCCACCGCGCCACAGCGCTGGAGGCGGCGCGTTGGATCCGCGCCCAGCGAATCTCTGGAGAAAAAGGTGTGTGGCTCGCCGACCCGGCCGGCCCCGCGAGCGCCAACCACAGCCTCTTTTCGGGGACCGCGGGCGTGGTCATCTTTTTTCTGGAGGCGGCGCGGGTCACCGGCGACCGCTCGTATCTTGCCGATGCGCGCGCCGGGGCGGACGCACTGCTGGATGCCGTGAACCGCGACACCGAGAAGGAATCGGGCTACTACAGCGGCATCGCCGGAATGGGCTTTGCGCTGCACGAAACCTACAAAGCCACGGGCACGGAGAAATACCGCCGGGGCGCGCGCCGCGTGGTGGATTTGCTGCGCGAACGCGCGGTGCAGGCCGGCGCCGGCGTGGAATGGAACGATTACACGGACGTGGCCCTCGGCAACGCGGGCATCGGGCTGTTTCTCCAGTACGCGGCCCGCGAGATGAATCAGCCGGAGGCGCGCGGCCTGGCGATGAAGGCCGGCGCGCGGCTCGTGGAGCTGGGGCAGCGTGAGCATGGCGGCTTGAAGTGGCTGGCGCGGCGGGGCTTCGCCGACGAGATGCCCAACTTCGCCCACGGCGCCGCCGGCGTCGCCTACTTCCTCGCTACGCTCTATCGCGAGACGAAGCGGCGCGAGTTCCTCGACGCCGCCCTCGCCGGAGCGCGCTACTTGCAGTCCATCGCCGTGAGCGGAGCGGGGGGGAGCCTGGTCCCTTGGCGCCCGGGACAGCAGATCTATCACCTCAGCATGGCCCACGGCCCGGCGGGCACGGCGCGGCTCTTCTACCGGCTGCACGAAGTGACCGGCGACGGGCAATGGCTGGACTGGGTTCGCCGGTGCGCCCGCGCCATCCTGGCCAGCGGCGCGCCGCAAAAACACTCCCCCGGCTTCTGGAACAATCACGGCATCGCCTACGGCACGGCGGGTCTGGCGGAGTTTTTTCTGGAGCTGCACCAGCGCACCGGGGACCGCGAGTACTTGGAGTTTGCGCGGCGCGCCGGCGGCCACCTGCTGGCGCAGGCCGCGCGCGACGAAGCGAGCGGCGGCGCGAAATGGTTCAACGCCGCGAGCAGCGCCGTCCGCGGCCGCACCGTAGCGCACACCGGCCTGATGCACGGCGCGGCGGGCATCGGCCTGGTGCTGCTGCGGTTCGACGCCTTCAACCGCCAGGCTCGCGGGGGCATCGTCTTCCCCGATTCGCCGTGGTAGGTTAGTCCTCGCGCACATGCGAACGTCGAAGCGCATCGTCGCGCTATGCCTGGTCGCGGCCCTGGCGGCCCCGGCGTTGCCTGCGGCCGCGGATGGGTCCTACCGCGCGGCCGCGGTGGACGCCGGGCGCTGGCTGCGCGCCAGCGCGGCGCGCACCGCGGAGGGGACAGTATGGCCCGCGGACCCGCGCGATGCCAAATCCGCGAACAATTCCCTGTACTCGGGAAACCCCGGCGTGGTGCTTTTCTTCCTCCAGGCGGCGCGCGCCACGGGCGACCGTTCCTACCTGAAGGACGCCCGCGCCGGGGCCGACGCGCTGCTCAACGCCATCGCCAAAGACACCGAGCAGAGCGCGGGGCTTTATACCGGCATCGCCGGTATCGGTTTCGCCCTCATCGAGACCTACAAAGCAACGAAAGAGGAGAAGTACCGCGGCGGAGCGCTGGCCGTCGCCGATCGCCTGCGTGAACGCGCGCAGGAGCGCGGGGCGGGCGTCGAGTGGAGCGACGTCACCGACATCATCAGCGGCAGCGCAGGCGCCGGCCTTTTCCTGCTCTACGCCGCGCGGGAATTGAAGCAACCGACCTGGCGCGACGTGGCCGCGCGCGCCGGAAAACGCTTGATCGAACTGGCCCGGCCGGAGAACGGCGGGCTCAAGTGGGCCATGGACCCGAAGTTCCCGCGGCTGATGCCGAATTTTTCGCACGGCACGGCGGGCGTGGCGTATTTCCTCGCCACGTTGTATCAGGAGACGAGGCGCAAGGAGTTTTTGGACGCTGCGCTCGCTGGCGCGCGTTACCTGCTCTCCATCGCGCGAACCGAAGGCGAAGTCTGCCTGATTTTTCACAACGAGCCCGACGGCAAAGAACTGCACTACCTGAGCTGGTGTCATGGCCCGGCCGGCACCGCGCGCCTGTTCTACCGGCTGTATCAAGTGACCGGCGCTGCGCAATGGATGGACTGGGTGCGCAAGTCCGCGCGCGCCATTCTGGCGAGCGGCGTCCCGGAAAAGCAGACGCCCGGCTTCTGGAATAATGTCGGGCAATGCTGCGGCACGGCCGGCGCGGCCGAGTTCCTGCTGAGCCTGCACCGCATCACCGGAGACGCGGAGTACCTGGCGTTCGCGCGGCGCGCCACAGACCAAATTTTATCCCGGGCCACGCGGGAGAGCGGCGGCTTGCGGTGGGTCCACGCCGAGCACCGCGTCCGCCCGGAGCTGCTGGTGGCGCAGACCGGCTACATGCAGGGCGCCGCCGGCATCGGCATGTGGCTGCTGCGCCTCGACGCCTTCGACCGCGGCCGGCGCGGCGGCATCACCTTCCCCGATTCGCCCTGGTGAGTAGCACAGGCTATCAGCCTGTGCGATTCTATCCATGCATACCAACCATGTTTGTTGACGAAGCTAGAATCCTGGTGCGGGCGGGCGGGGGCGGCAACGGCTGCGTAGCCTTCCGGCGGGAGAAGTACGTCCCGCGGGGCGGGCCCAGCGGCGGGGACGGCGGAGACGGCGGCAACGTCCTCCTGGAAGCCAACCCGCACGACAACACCCTGCTGCGCTACCGCTACAACCGCGAGTTCAAGGCCCAGCGCGGCGGGCACGGCGAAGGCTCGAACTGCCACGGCGCGGGCGGCGAGGACGTGATCCTGCAAGTGCCGGTGGGCACCGTGGTCTTCGACGAAGAGTCTGGCGAGCAACTCTTCGACTTCACCGGCGCCGCGCAGCAGTTCCTGGTGGCGCGCGGCGGGCGCGGCGGGCGCGGCAACGCGCGCTTCGCCAAGCCGTGGCGCCAGGCCCCGCGCGAGCACGAAGACGGCGAGCCCGGCGAGGAGCGCCGCCTGCGCCTGGAATTGAAGCTGCTGGCCGACGTCGGCCTGGTGGGTTTCCCCAACGCCGGCAAGTCCACACTGATTTCACGCATCTCCGCGGCGCGGCCGAAAATCGCCGACTACCCGTTCACTACGCTCGAGCCGCACCTGGGCGTAGTGGCCCCGGACTTGCAGCCGCGCGCGCATCCCAGCCAGTCGGGCACGCGCACGTTCGTGGTGGCCGACCTGCCGGGGCTGATTGAAGGCGCGCACTCGGGCGCGGGCCTGGGCGCGCGCTTCCTGCGGCACATCGAGCGCACGCGCGTGCTGGCCCACCTGATTGACACCAGCGACGCCGCGGCAGCCGATCCCGTGCGCAGCTATGAGATTCTCTGTGGCGAGCTGCGCCAGTTCAGCGAGGAGCTGGCCGCCAAGCCGATGATTGTCGTGGCCACCAAGCTCGACGCCACCACCGACCGGGCGCGCCTGGACGCGCTGAAGGCCTTCTGCGCACGGGAGAAGCTGGTGTTGCACGCCATCTCCGCGGCCTCCGGCGAAGGCGTGCCGCAACTGGTGAGCGCGCTGGCCGGCGCGCTGGAACGCGCGGCGGCGCCGCCGCAGGCCGTGGCCGCGCCCGGGGGCCCGGAGGCGGAGAATTGACCGCGCCCCGCCTGCACAAGGTCCGTCACCACGCGCGGCGCATCGGCATCCTGGGCGGGTCGTTCGACCCGGTGCATGCGGGCCACCTGGTGGCGGCGCGCGCGGCCACGCGGCGCTTCCACCTGCACGAAGTCCACTTCGTGCTGGCCGGCCGCCCGCCGCACAAGGCGCGCAAGGAACTGACGCCGTTCGCCGAGCGCTACGCCATGCTGGCGCTGGCCTGCGCCGAGCATCCGCACTTCCTGCCGTCGCTGGCGGAGGCCGGCGACGACCGGAGCGGCCTGCACACCGTGTACTCAGTGGATACCGTGCGCCACTTCCGTCGCGAGCTCCGCCACCCGCACGACCAACTCTTCTTCATCCTCGGCGCGGACCAGTTCCTCGAACTGCCCACCTGGCGCGACTACGAAACGCTGCTCGGCCTGTGCGACTTCATTGTGGTGAGCCGCCCGGGCATCAAGATGCGCCCGCTGCGGCTGGTGATTCCGCTGGAACTGCTGGCGCGTCCGGCGCCCGGCGGCAGCCACGAGGCCAACTCCATTCCCCTGCGCAAGACCATCGTGCACTTGCTCGACAACGTGGCCAGCCACGTCTCCTCCTCTGAGGTGCGCCGCCGCCGCCACGCCCGCCAGTCCGTCCACGGGCTTGTGCCCGCGCGCGTGGAGGAATACATTGTGAGGCAGGGCCTGTACCTTTGAGCTACGACTCGCTGCCCCAGGACGTGCGCCTGGCCGTCGCCGCCGCGCAAAGCAAGCTGGCGCTGGACATCAGCGTGCTGGATTTGCGGGAGCTCCGCGCTTTCACCGGTCATTTCCTGATCTGCAGCGGCGCCAGCACGCCGCAGGTGCAGGCCATCGCGGAGGAAATCGAAGGGCGGCTGGAGCGCGGCGGGTGGCGGGCCCTGCACCGCGAAGGGGCCGGGGCGGGGCAGTGGCTGCTGCTCGATTACGGCAGCTTCGTCGCGCACATTTTCCACGAGCAGGCGCGCAGCTTTTTCGACCTGGAGCGGCTGTGGCGCTCCGCCCGGCGCATCGAAGTCCCCGCCGAATCGCCGCGGGAAGCCGCCAGTTGAGGTGAGGAATGATCGCGCGGGTCTGGCACGGGTGGACGCAACCGGAGCAAGCAGATGCCTACGAGGAGTTGCTGCGGACGCGCATCCTGCCGGGCATCAGCAAAGCCGCGGGCTGCCGGGGGATTCAGCTCTTCCGGCGCGCGGCGGGCAAGGAAGTGGAGTTCGTCACGCTGCTGCTGTTCGATTCGCTGGAGGCGGTGAAGGCCTGGGCCGGCGACCACTTTGGTGCGTTTTGGGCTGCTGGCTTCCTGGGCGGCCTGGTGCACCAGGTTCCTGGGGATATTCTTTCCCCTGCCGCTCGATATAAGCCGCTGGCACGGGACGAATCTGCTGCTGCCCGTGGGACTGCTGGGCGCGGCCATTGTGCTGGGCTTCTACTTCTCGCTGGGCGGCAAGCCGGCCTTCCAGCCGGTGGCGTTGGAGGATTAGTGAAGGACCGCCACTGTCCTGCCTCTACATTCCTGCGGTCAATTGCGGTAGAGTTTCGCCCGATGATGCGGCGCCGCTTGGCCTTCGTTTCCTTGGCGCTGCTGGCTGCCACCGGCCTGCTCGGGGCGCAGACACCCGCCGAACAAGAATCACGGAAGGCGCTCGAGGTGATGGACTTCTTGGTGGGCCAGTGGGGCAACGAATCCAGCCAGTGGAGCTATGGCTGGACGCTGGGCGGGAAGTTCATCGAAATGCGGCTCGTGAACGAAGGCGGCCGAACTGTGCTGGATGCCTGGCATTTCATCGGCGTGGACCCGGCGACAGGGAAAGTGACGCTGTGGGAGTTCACTACCGAGACCAACCCCCTGCGCCTGACGCAGGCTGCGGGCACGGCCTCCGGCGTGGCGCGCTTCGAGGGGCGGTATCGCCACGGGGGCGGGAGAGGCCCGCTCCGGCTGACCTTGAAGAGAGATGCCGGGCAACTGGTCCAGGAGCTCGAGCACCAGCACGAAGGAAAATGGGAGTCGCTTCCGATGAGCATCCCGGCATTGCCGGCCGGCGCGCGGCTGTTCGAGGCCCCGCAGCCGGAGGGCCCCGCAAAGGGCGCCCCGGTGGCGGCGCTGGAAAAGCTGGTAGGAACCTGGCGCGTGGAGGGCGAATCCGAGGGCACCCGGTACGCGGTGGAGTACGCCATCCGCTGGGCCATGCAGGGCCACTTCCTGCGCAGCGAGTACCGCGTGACCACCGGCGGCAAGACCGAGTTGCACGCCATCAGCCTGTTCGGTTACGACCCCGAGTCCCAGGGCCTGGTGCAGACCGGCTTCAGCGCCGACGGCAGCGTGATGACCGGAAAGGTGCGCCTTGCCGGGGAGGAGGTGATCGCCGAGGGCGAGATGGTCAGCCCCACGCGGCGCACGCTCCTGCGCGTGACCTACTCGCGGCCCGACGCGGACACCCTCTCCGCCAGGACGGAGATGCAGCGGCAGGGGACTTGGCGCTCCTCCGGCGTGGGGTCCTTCCGGCGGGTGCGCTGACTCCCGCGCGGCGCCGGAGTACACTGTGCTATACTATTTCTCCCCTTTGGGAGCTGGCTTGCCCGGGGCCGTCTTGTCCTGAGTTTGCCGGGCAACGCATGTTCCGTTGTTGGCGTTAGCTTTTTCCGGTGGTGGTCGTTTTGGAGGTGGAGTTATCGCAGACCGCGGAACACGGATCAATGAACGGATCCGCGCGCGGGAAATCCGCGTGATTGATGATCAGGGCGGGCAGTTGGGCGTGATGCAGCCCTTCGAGGCCATGCGCATCGCGCGCGAGCGCGGGCTGGACCTGGTGGAAATCTCGCCTACGGCGAACCCCCCGGTCTGCAAGATCATGGACTACGGCCGCTTCCTCTACCAGGAAAACAAGCGGGCCCACGAAGCGCGCAAACACCAGAAAAGCCTCTCGGTGAAGGAAGTGAAGTTCCGGCCGGCCACCGCCGAGCACGACTACCAGGTGCGCAAGAACGCCATCATCCGGTTCCTCGGCGAGGGACACAAGGTGAAAGCCATGGTCTTTCACCGCGGGCGGGAAATGGCGCACCAGGAAGTGGGCCGCGCCAAGATGCAGCGGCTGCTGAAAGAGATCAACGACTACGCGCAGGTGGAGCAGTTCCCGCGCATGGAAGCCAACATCCTGCTGGCCCTGCTGGCCCCCAAGAAGGGCGCTCCCAAGCCCCCGGGCAAGGAAGCCGCGGCCGCAAAAGACGGAGGAGTCTCGAGTGGCCAAGAAGCGAAAGGTTAAGACCCATCGCGGGGCCGCCAAGCGGTTCAAGGTGACCGCGGGCGGCAAGGTCCTGCGGGGACACTCCGGGAAGCGCCACCTGACCGGGACCAAGATGGCGGGACGGATGCGGCGGCTGCGCAAACGCACCCGCGTCCACGACGCCGACGCCGCCAATGTGAAGAAGATGCTGCCGTACTCGTAGTTGGAAAATAGAAAGAAGAAACTAGAAAGAGGCTCAGACTTGAAGGGCTCTTTTCTATTTTCCGTTCTCTCTTTTTCTGTGTTTTCCGTGCCAGGCAGTGCGAACTCCCGCCCGCGGCGGGCCTGCCGGCCGTGAAGACCCGCACGGGTCGAGCCGTAAGTCCTAAACACGCCGCGGAGCGAGGTAGCACAGGCTTGTAGCCTGTGCGGGTGGGTTTCACGAAACGGACTGGACGCCGGTTCTGCGTCAGGGTGCGCGGGCGAAGCGGAAAAGCTTGCGCTCATTTGACGTGGACAGACTGAAAGCCGGTCCTACCTTCTCCGCGCCACCAGGAGCGAACCATGCCACGCGTCAAGCGCGGTACCAAGCGCCGCACCCGGCGCAAGAAGTACATCAAGTTCATGAAGGGCGCTTTCGGCGCCAAGGGCAAGCTCTACCAGTTCGCGCAGGAGGCTATGAACCGCGCCCTGCGCTACGGCTACCGCGACCGCCGCAACCGCAAGCGCCAGTTCCGCATGCTGTGGATCCAGCGCATCGGCGCCGGCGCACGGGCCAACGGGATGAGCTACAGCCAGCTCATGAACGGCCTGAAGAAAGCGGGCATCGAAGTGGACCGCAAAATCCTGGCCGACCTCGCGGTGCGCGACGCCGCCGCCTTCACGCAGTTCGCGGATCAGGCCAGGGCCGCGCTGAAGGCGTAAGGGGCGCCCGCCGGGTCGCAGAGCGGCCGGAAACCATGGGCCATTGCAAGACCGGGCGAAGCGGACAGTCCACAGCTAACAGCCGACAGTTGCGGGCCGACTGTCAGTTGTAAGCTGTCGGCTGTCAGCCGCCAACGGTCTTGCATCCCATGACGCTTTCCGATGCCCTTGTCTCCGTTTGGCAGCAGGTGTTGGTGGAAGGCAAGAAGACTGCGCAACTGGAGGGCGGCTCCTTCCGCGTGGACGTGTCCCGCAAGAAAAAGCTGCGTGCGGTGGAGTTCACGGCGGGGGAGCGCGGCTTCAGCGGCATCGAGCAGAACCCGCAGACCGCGTCGCGCTGGGCGCAGATGGCCCGTGAAGGGAAGCGGGTGATGCAGTTCCGATGCCAGGGGCGGTATGTCGCCGTTGTCGCCGAAGGGAAGCTGACGCGGTATCCGGCGTGGCGCGCTCTGGCGTTACCGGAGTAGGGGCGGGTTTACCCGGACCGCTTTCGCGGTCTTGCATGCACAGCCCGCCGGACAGTTGGAGCGCATCGCGAAAATCACGGAATCATCGAATCACGAAGTTGTGTTCTCGGAGTCGCTTGCGCAACTCAGGCAGGCACAGGCTACAAGCCTGTGCTACTCATGCCGGAGAGCGACCAGCGGGTCCACGCGCGCGGCGCGGCCCGCGGGGACCAGGCACGCGGCCACGGCGATGGCCCCGAGCAGCGCTACGACCGCGGCGTAGGTCAACGGATCGGTGACGCTGACTTCGAACACCAGCGTGCTCAGGAAGCGCGAGAGGCCCAAGGCCAGCCCCAGCCCGATTGCCACGCCCACGCCGGCCAGCAGCGCCCCGTGCCGCAGGACCAGACTCAGGACGTCCCCGCGTTGCGCCCCCAGCGCCATGCGGATGCCGATCTCGCGGGTGCGCTGCGACACCGAATAGGCCATCACGCCGTAAATGCCCACCGCCGCCAGCGTCACGGCCACGCCCGCGAAAATCCCCAGCAGCAGCAGCGTGAAGCGCCGCGGCTTGAGCGATTGCGAGCGCACCTCGCTCAGCAACTGCACCTTGGCTACGGGGAGCTGCGGGTCCACGGCGGCGATTTTGTCCTTGATCGCGCGGGAAAGCTGCGACGGGTCGCCGGTTGAACGCACCATCAGAGTCATGAAGTTGTTGGAGATCTGCGCCAGCGCCCAATAGGTAGTGGCCCGCGGCGCCGTGTCGAGCGCGACGAGCCGCACGTCGCCCACCACGCCAATCACTTCTGCGGCCAGTTGCCCGTCACCGGAGACGCCGCAGGTCCCGCCCCAGCTCATCCAGATGCGCTGGCCGAGGGGATCGCGTCCGGGGAAAGATTCGCGGGCCAGGGCCTCGTTGATGACCACGCGGCAAGGGGCCTCGCGAGTGTCCTGCTCGCTGAAGAGGCGGCCGCGCAACAGCGGGATGCGCAGCGTTTCCAGGAGGTGCGGGGTCACGATGCGCACCTCTGTGCCGGTTTCCTGCCCCGGCTTGGCCGGGGGCTCGCCGACGACCCCATACGACGTAGCTGAGCCGATGCCCATCAATTGCCAACTGATGCCGCCCGCGGAGACCACGCCGGGAACGGCGCGGATGCCCTCCAGCGCGCGGTCGTAAAACTGCGCAATCTGCGCCGCCTGGCTGTACTGCTGGCCCGCCAGCGACACCTGCATGCTGAGCACGTTCCCCGATTCGAAACCCGCGTCAATGCCGCTCAGCTTCGCGAAGCTCTTGAGCAGCAGGCCCGCGCCCGCCAACAAAACCAGCGACAGCGCCACTTCGCTCACCACCAGCAGGCTGCGCAGACGGCGGCGGCCTCCGCCGGCGCCCGCGGTGCCTTCCTTGAGCGATTCCTGGAGCGGCGCGCCGGTGGCCGTCAGCGCAGGCACCACGCCGAAAACAAGCCCGGTGCCCAGCGCCAGCAGCGCGGTGAACGCGAAGATCACCGGGTTGAGCTGCACTTGGGTGAAGCGGTTGACGTCCGGCGGGAGAATGGCCGGCAGCGCCCCCACGGCCCACACGGCTACCAGGGCGCCCGCCGCGCCGCCCACCAGCGAAAGCAGCACGCTCTCGACGAGCAACTGGCGCACCAGTTGGCCGCGCGAGGCGCCAATGGCCGCGCGCACGGCCAATTCGCGCTGGCGGTTGGTGGCGCGCGCCAGCAGCAGGTTGGCCAGGTTGGCGCAGGCAATCAGCAGGACGAAGCCCACCGCGCCGAAGAGCACCCACAGCGTGGTGCGGATCGAGCCCACGAGTTGTTCGCGCAGCGGCACGATATTGACGCCCCAGCCGCCGGTGAAGTCGGGGATCTCCCCTTCAATTTGCCTGGCGATGCCAGCCATCTCCCCCTGGGCCTGGTCGCGGGAGACGCCCGGCTTGAGCCGTCCGACGGGCACCATGTAACGGCCGCGCGCGTTGCGGTGACGCTCGGTGAGCACCAGGGGCGTGAACAGATCCACGTTCATCAGGCCGCGAAAGTCCGGCGGCATCACGCCGATGACCGTGACCACGCTCCCGCTCAGCGTGAAGGTCTTGCCCAGCGCCCTGGGGTCGGCGCCAAAGCGGCGCTTCCAGTAACCGTCGGTGAGGACCACGACGTTGCTGGCTTCGCCGGACTGCGCGTGCTCCGGGCCGAAGACGCGGCCCATGCGCGCCTGCACGCCGAGCGTTTCGAAGTAATCGGCGGTCACCAGGCCCGTAGTTACGCGCTCCGGCTCACCCAGGCCGATGACGTTTACATCCCATTGCACGAACGCGGAGAGCTTCTCGAACGACTGGCTGCGCTCGCGCCAGCGCATGAAGTTGGCCGGGCCGGCCACGTTGGTCTTGCGGTCGCGCTTGAAGTTGTGCTCCCACACGATGACCAGGCGCTCCGGGTCGCGGTATTGCAGCGGCCGTAGGAGAATGGCCTCCACCACGCTGAAGATGGCGGTATTGGCGCCAATGCCCAGCGCCAGCGTAACTATGGCCACCGCCGTAAAGCCCGGCGACTTGGCCAGCATGCGCAGCCCGTAGCGAATGTCCTGCCAAATCGCGTTCAGCATGTTGCCCCTTCGTGTGCGGATCAGTTGGTCTCCGATGTCTGCGGCTCGCCAGTCGGGCGGCAGCCGCCCGGCCACTGGACGCTCGGCTTGCTCGATGCGCCGGGCCAGGGCCGCGCCGTCGGGAAGCTGCGCCAGCGCGCGGGCCAGCGCTTCGTCATGCCCCAGGCCGCGGTGGCGCGCGTGGGCGTACGTGTCTTCGAGCAGCTCGGCCAGCTCCTCGAGAATCTCGGCCTCGCGCGCCGGTGGCAGGCCGCTCATGCGCGGCAGCCGCTCGCGCACCAGTTGTCTCCAATTGAGCATCGTAGGGGCGGGTGTATCCCGCCCATTTGTCATTACTCTGCGCCGCACCCTGCGTTACGAACGAGCACGCGCGGCAAGCGATCCGGATCGGGTCACGCCGGGCGGCGTAAAAGCCGCCCCTAGCAGCTTGTTGAAAAACGCTCTGGACTGTCATCCCGAGCGAAGCGAGGGATCTGCATCTTGCAGGAAATCCCAGGAAATGCAGATTCCTGGCCGCCTGCGGCGGCTCGGAATGACAAGCGTCGGGGTTTTTCAACAAGCTGCTAGGTCTCCGCCCCGGGCGGGCGCAGCAAGCAGTGCCCCTACTCGTATCGCAAGGCCGCCAGCGGGTCCACGCGCGCGGCGCGCAGGGCCGGAACGGCGCAGGCCGCCAGCGCGGTGGCGCTCAGCAACAGCGGCACTGCGGCAAAGGTCAGCGGGTCCGCGGGCGACACCTCGAAAAGCATCGCGGTGAGCCAGCGCGTCACCACAAAAGCGCCAGCGATGCCGGCGAGGACGCCTGCGCACGCCAGCTTCATCCCCTGCGCCAGCACCAGCTTCAACACATCGCGGGGCTGCGCGCCCAGGGCCATGCGCACGCCCAGTTCGCGTGTGCGCTGCGCCACCGAGTAGGCCATCACGCCGTACACCCCCACCACCGCCAAAACCAAAGCCAGCCCGCCGAACGCGCTGAAGAGAAACACCTGGAAGCGCGGCTGGGCCAGCGAGCGGTAGCGCACCTGCTCGAGCGTCTCGACGTAGAAGAGCGGAATCGCCGGGTCAATTTCACGCACCACCTGGCGGATGGCGGGCGCCAGCGCGGCGGCGTCGCCCGCGGCGCGCACCACCACCTGAGGGTTCACCGGGGGCGCTTGCGACGCGGCGATGTACAACTCCGGGCGCGGGGCCGATCGCAGGCCGTCGTGCCGCACCGCGCCGACGACGCCAACGATACGAGTCCACGGCGGGTTGCCGGCGCCGGCGCGCACCCGCCGCCCGACCGGGTCCTGGCCCGGGAAGAAGCGTTGCGCTGCGGCTTGATTGATTACGGCGACGGGCTCGGACGCCGGCGTGTCCGTGGGCGCGAAGGCGCGCCCAGCGACCAGCGGGATCTGCATCGCGCGAAAGTAATCCCGCCCGGCGCGGCGGAAGTCCACCTGGGGCAACTCGCTATCGGCCTTGCTTTGGCCTTCGATGCTGAGCAGGGCGGTGGGATTGCCGTAACGCCCGGCCAGGGGCAGGCGCGTGGTGTCGCCCGCGGCGATTACGCCGGGCAGCGCTTCGATGCGCGCGTAGAGGCGGTCATACAGCGCCAGGCGCGTGGCCGCATCCTGATATTTCGCGGGCACCGGCAGCTCGAAGGAGAGCACGCTCTCGGTGGCGAACCCCGGGTCCACCAGGTGCAGCTTGACAAAGCTGCGCACCAGCAATCCGGCGCCGATCACCACCACCACGCAGATAGCCACTTCCGCCGCCACCAGCGCGCCGCGCACGCGCCCTGCCGCCGATCCCTCGGAGGCGCCGCGGCTGCCGTCCTTGAGCGACTCGCCCAGCGCCAGCTTCGAAAGCTGCCATGCCGGCGCCAAGCCGAAGAGCAATCCGGTGAACACGGCCGCCCCCAGGGTGAAGAGCAGGGCCATGGCGTCCACGCGGATTTCGTCGCGGCGGGGCAAATCGGCAGGCGCGAAACTCAGCAGTGCGTTCAATCCCCAAACCGCCAGCACCACGCCGGCCACCGCCGCCACGCCCGCCAGCAGCAGGCTCTCGGCGATCAACTGCCGAGCCAGCCGCCCGCGTCCCGCGCCCAGCGCGGCGCGCACGGCGATTTCGCGCTGGCGGGTTGCCGCCCGCGCGAGCTGGAGATTGGCCACGTTGGCGCAGGCAATCAGCAGGATGAACCCCACCGCGCCCAGCAGCGCCAGCAACGCGGCCCGCGCCTTGCCGGTGATTTCCTCGTGCAGCGGCAGCAGGGTAACGCCGATGCCCTTGTTGGTGTCCGGGTACTGCGCAGCCAGGCGCGCGGCCAGCGTGTCCATTTCCGCCCGGGCCTGCTCGACGCGGACGCCGGGCTTCAGCCGCGCCCCCAGCACCATCATGCGGAGTTGGCGGTTCTGGGTGGCGCGCGGATTCTGCGCCAAAGGCACGAAGAGGTCGCCGGCGTCCAGCCAGCGGAACGACGCCGGCAGCACGCCGACGATGGTGACTGACGCGCTCTCCAGCGCCAGGGGCCTGCCGACGATTTGCGGGTCGCCGCCGAACCGCCGCTGCCACAGCGAGTAACTGATCAACGCCACCGGCGGGCCGCCCGCGCGGTCCTCCTCCGCAGTGAAGGCGCGGCCCAGCAGCGGCTGGATGCCGAAGAGCGGAACCACGCTGGCGCTCACCCAGTAACCCTGGATGCGCTCGGGCTCGGCTCCGGTGAGCACGAAGCCCCAGCGCGGAGAAAACACCGCCACCTGCTCGAACGACCGGAGCGCCTGCCGGTATTCCAGGGCGTCGGGATAGGAGAAGAAGCTGCGCTCGGTTTTCTCGCGCGTGTCGTTGGCCCAGATCATCACTAGGCGATCAGGGTCGGCGTAACCCAGGGGGCGCACCAGCACCGAGTGGACCACGCTGAAAATGGCGGTGTTCGCGCCGATGCCCAGCGCCAGCGTCAGCAGGGCCACCGCGGTGAACCCGGGGCTCTTGCGCAGCATCCGCGCGCCGTACCGGATGTCCTGCCACAGGTCGTTCATGACGCTTCCCCTCCGGGTGCGGAGGAGCTGGTCTTCCACTTGTTCCACGTGCCAGGTAGCCGGCAAGCGGGCGGCCACGGGACGCTCGGCCTGCTCGATGCGCCGCGCCAGATCGCGGCCGTCCGGCAGTTGAGCGATGGCCCGCGCCAGCGCATCCTCATGCGAGCGCCCGCGCCTTCTTGCGTCGGCGTAGGTGTCTTCGAGCAGCTCGGCCAGCTCCTCGAGAATCTCCGCCTCACGCGCCGCGGGCAGGGCCAGCCGCGGCAGCCGCTCCCGAACGAGTTGTCTCCAGTCAGCCATGTGCAGGGGCGGGCTTATCCCGCCCGTTCTTGAATACTCACATGCGCCCCAGATATCCGCCCGGGGCGGCGTAAAGCCGCCCCTAGGCCTGGCCGACTTGCGCCACGCGGTCGAGCGCGGCGAAGAACTCGCGCCACGAGCGCCGCTGGCTTTCGAGCACGCGCCGCCCCGCCGGCGTCAGCCGGTAATAACGCCGCCGGCGCAGCCCGGGCTTCTCCAGCCAGCGCCCTTGCAGCCAGCCCCGCCGTTCCAGCCGGTAGAACACCGGGTAGAGCGACGCGGCGTGGAACTGCAACGCGCCGGAGGAGCGCTCTTCGATGAGGCGGGCGATTTCGTAGCCGTGGCGCGGCCGGTCCTCGACCAGGGCCAGGATCAGCAGCTCCGCGCTGCCCTTGCGCAACTCCACATCCACTGCTTGTTTGGATTCCATATATGGGACTCTCACATATATACGCGCGAAACGCAAGAAGGTTACCCGGGAAGACAGGCCGGAAGGGTCATTTCCAGACGCGCAGCAGGTTGCTGTAGTCGTCGGTCCACAGCGGCTGGCCGGAGGCTTCGGGGATCAAGCGGGCTACCGCCGCGACTTCGGCCACGCGAAAAAACTCCTGGCGGCCGGTGAGCAGCACCCAGTAGGCGCGAAAAACGCCGGCGGGGTCGTTGGCTTCGCTGTACACCACGCGGGCCTCCTTCCCCAGAGCGGCGGCGATGCGTCCGGCCACCGGAGGCAGGCGCAGGTGCTGATTCGAGAGGTGCAGCGCCAGCACGCCGCCGGGCTTCAGGTGGCGGAAGTAGAGCTCGACGGCTTCGCGCGTCAGCAGGTGCACGGGGATGGCGTCGCCGGAGAAAGCGTCCACGGCCAGCACGTCGTAGTCCTGCGGCGGCTCGCGCTCCATCGAGAGCCGCGCGTCGCCGGGCACAAGCTCGATCTTTGCCGGCGAATCCCTCAGGTAGGTGAACTCGCTGCGGGCCAGCGCGGTGACCTGCGGGTTGATCTCGTAGAAACGGTAGGTGTCGCCCGCCCGGCCGAAGGCGGCCAGCGTCCCGGTGCCCAGGCCGACCACCCCCGCGCGCACCGGCCCCCGCGCGCCGGCCTCGCGCAAGGCCACGGCCACGCCCGAGCCTTCCACATAGTAGGCGGTAGGCTTGCGGCGATGATCGTCGGTCAGATACTGGATGCCGTGGTCAATCGTGCCGTGCATCAGCTTGCGCAGGCTCAGGCCCGCGGGGAAGTCCTGGACCTTCTCCCCTTCCATCCAACGGACCTTGGGCAGTGAAGTCTCCACCACACGGAGGGAGCCGTAGAAATTGCGGACGCGCAGCCGGACGCCGGCAGTCTCGCCGGTGACGTAAAAGAGCGAGCCTGCCAGCAGCAGCACCAGGACCACAAGTCCCACCCAGGCCGGCCGCCCGCCGGCCTGGTAGAAGGGACTGTCGGCGTCGTGGCGCAGGGCCAGCAGCACCAGCACCGCGCACGCCACCAGCGCCACCGGAAACTCCCAGTAGCCGTCGTACACCAGCGGCGCCACCACGCCCGCGTACAGCCCCCCGAGCGCCCCGCCGAGCGAAATGGTCAGGTAGTACGAAGTGAGGAAGCGCGGCGCGGGCTTGAGCCGGGCCAACTCGCCGTGACATACCATGCAGCAGACGAACAGCCCGGCGGTGAAGAGAGGCACCAGCACCCGCAGCGTGGCGTTGGCGAACTCCGGGGCCAGCGCGTAGGCCAGGGCCCCCAGGGTCACGGCCAGCACGCGTAGCCAAATCCCGCGGGTGTACCAGGAGCGCCGCGCGAAGCACAGGACGTAGCTGAGCAAGTAGGCCACCAGAGGCAGCACCCAGAGGAAGGGGATGGCGGCGACGTTCTGGGTGAGCTGGCTGGTCACGCCATACAGCAGCACCGTGCCGCAGGCTGGGAAGGCCAGCCACAACAGGCGGGTCACTGAGTCGGGTGGCGGCTCCTCCGGGGCAGCGGCTTCGCGGCCCCAGGAGCCCAAAGGACGCCAGGCCAGTCCCAGCGTGAGCAGCGCGGCCGCCCCGTAAAGCGCCGACCACCCCAGGAGCTGCGTCCGCGTGGCCAGAAACGGCTCGGCCAGCAACGGGTAGCTGAGCAGTCCCAGCAGCGAACCGGCGTTGGATACCGCGAAGTAACGGTACGGCGATAGGGCATGCGTCCGCGCATACCAGGACTGCGCCAACGGCGTGGTGGCCGAGAGCAGGAAGTACGGAAGACCCACGCTGGCGGCCAGCACCACCAGAATCCGCAGGACAGGTTCCTCCCCGCCCGCCGGCTTCCACGCCGCATCCGGCGCGATCGGCAACACCAGGGCGCTGGCCAGCAGCAGCGCGCCGTGCAGCAGACGGCCGCCGCGCGGCGGCAGCCGCGCGACGAGTACGTGCGCGTACAAGTAGCCCAGCAACAGCGCCACTTGGAAGAACACCAGGCACGTTACCCACACCGCCGCGGCCCCGCCAAACCACGGCAGGATTATCTTGGCGATCATCGGCTGCACCAGGAACAACAGAAAGGCGCTCAGGAAGATGGTCAGCCCGTAGAGCGGCATGGCGGGAGATTAGACACCACTTGGGCCGAAAGGAACAGGCTCCCCTTGTTGCGCCTCGGGGCACTGAGTTCCCTCTCCGCGCCAAACAAAGAGGCTCTTGCGGCGTCCGCGGTTGCCACTCTGGCCCGGGAGTGGTGTAGTAGCTCCCGGGAGGGAGTCATGATTGCGCGCACCTGGCATGGGACGACCCGGACGACGGATGCGGAATCTTACGCGGATTTTCTCAGTCGCAGGGCGGCGCCGGATTACCGGGGCGCCCCGGGCAACCGCGGCGTGCTGGTGCTCCGGCGCGTCAGTGGCGAGCGCGCGCATTTCCTGCTGCTCACCCTGTGGGACTCGCTGGAGGCGGTGAAGCAATTCGCGGGTCCCGATCCGGAAAAGGCCGTATATTATCCGGAGGGCCGGGGGTTCCTGCTGGCCCGGGAGCCTCACGTGACCCACTATGAGTTGCTGGTGCGCGAAGGGGCCCTGTGACGGGTAACCGGCGAAGGTAGGGACGCGCCGGAGGAGTTGTCCATGAGAAACGGAAACGTGACGCGGACCCTGCTATTCGCTGGCGCGAGCCTGCTGGCCGGCGCGGGGGCTCCGGCGCAGCATGAACGCCACGGGGCGCAAACGCCCCCGGCGCGTCAAGACGGCTCCGAGCATCACGCCGGCCACCACCGCATCACGCCCGCGGCGCGCATGACCACCACCAACGACGCGGCCGCCGGCACGCTCACCGTGCGCGTGGGCCCGCTGAATCTCCCCGCCGGCGCCGATCACATGGCCGCGGAGCAGGCCGCGGACCAGTTCCTGGTCATCCCTTTCGACGGCTGGATCACCGCGTATCACCCGCGCCTGGCCGACGACCAGTGGCGCCCGCTGCCCGGCCGCCTGCTGCATCACGTGGCTTTCTGGAACACGTCGCGCTCCGATTTTCTCTGCCCTGCCAAGGAAGAACACATCTTCGGCGCCGGGAGCGAAATGAACGAGTGGCCGGAGCTGCCCGGCTTCGGCTACCGCGTGAGCAAGGGCGACCGCATCCGCGTGAACACCATGTTCCACAATCCGACCGGCGCCAGCTACCCGAAGACTTTTATCGAGATCCGCATCGAGTACAAGACCACGCGTGCCGCCGATGGCTCCCCTGTCCAACTGAAGAGCCTCTATCCCGCGTGGTTCGATGTGCAGACCTGCGGCCACTCCGGCTACGACCTGGCCCCCGGCAGGAACGAAACCCGCGGCGAGTTCACTCTGAAGTACAGCGGGATGCTGCTCGGCGTGGGCGGGCACATGCACGACTACGGGGAGGAGCTGGCGCTGGCCAACGCCACGCGGGGCGAAAGCGTGGCCACGCTGCGCGCCGCGCTCGACGCGGAGGGGCGCATCCAGTCCATGCCCATCGTCACCTTCCTCGAGCGCGGCGGCTACCGCTTGCAGGCCGGAGAGAAAATCAGCGTAGTGGCGCGCTACGACAACCGCACCGGCCGCCCGCTGCACGATGGCGCCATGGGCATCGTGGTCGGCTACTTCCTGCCCGACGACGATACCCAAATGGCCGCGCTGCGCCGCCCGGCCAGTGCCCGCCGCGCCGGGCGCTAGTCCGCGAGGCAGGCGCTTCAGCCCTGCGGGGCGCCACCCGGCGCGGTGATGTTGGCAGGATGGGGAATCAGGCTGCGGGGGCTGCGCCACCGCGTGCTGAAGGAGGCTTACCTTGCGCAAATGCATCGCCGCGTTGGTGGTGGTGCTCTGCGGACTTGCAGCGGCGCACCTGCTGCGGGCCTCGCAGGCCCCGGCCGCCGGCACGGTCACGGTCACCGTTTACTTCGGCCCGCAGCAAAAGGCCACGCACGAGAAAACTGTCGCTCTCGAAAAGGGCGACACGGCCATGAGCGCCACCCTGCGCGCGGCCCGCGTGGAGACCAACCCCGCGCGGACTTTTGTGCACAGCATCGAAGGCCTGGGCCACCACGCGGAGCGCAAGGAGTACTGGCTGTATTTTGTCAACGGCGAAGCCATGCACGTAGGCGCAGCGGAGACGGCGCTGCGCCCCGGCGACCGCCTGTTGTGGTTCCTCCGCCGCCAGGGGGCCGCGGTCCACGGCCACGAGAAATAGTGCGGGCCAATCCTCCTCGACGAAGAGGCCGGAATCTACCACGATTGTGGGAGAAGTAGACCACAATGCTGAGCCTCCGCTCCCAGCCGCGACGGCGGCTCCTAGCCTGTTACTTTACGAATCCGGCCGCCTGCCGCTATGTGCGCGAGTTGGCCGCTCTCCTGGATGTGGACCTTTCCAACCTGGCCCGAGAACTCTCCCGGCTGGCTCAGCAGGGGCTCTCCGAAGCGGATGTACGCGGCCGGCAAAAGTACTTTCGGCTCAACCGACGCTTCCTCTTTATGACGAAATCCGCTTGAACGCTACGCGGCGCGCAGCCAGGAAGCTGGCGCCCGCCCGCAAAAGGGCTGGCCCTTGACGAGGAAGCCGCGTTTCAACTGGCCTACGAGGCCATGTTGAAAGCCTCCCTTGGTTGGATGCTGAGCCACGGGTTCCGCCCGCGCGGCACACTGGGCGCCACATCGCGATCATCCGATTCGCCGAAAGGAACCTAGGCTCCGGCGCCGCCCGCCAGGTTTCCCTTTTCGACCGCATGCGCCGCAAACGCAACAAAGCGCTCTACGACGCCGCGGGGTTGATCACGCGGACCGAGGCGGAGCAAGCCCTGCAAACGGCATCGAAGTATTTGAGCGTGGTGAACCAGGATTTGGATGGGCGCCGCCCGCAGCGGCAACTGCTTCCCTAACAGCTTGTTGAAAAACGCTCCTGGCTGTCATCCCGGGCGAAGCGAGGGATCTGCATCTTGCAGGAAATCCCAGGAAATGCAGATTCCTCGCCGCTGCGGCGGCTCGGAATGACAAGCGTCGGGGTTTTTCAACAAGCTGCTAAGCGATGGGTGGCCGTTCGCTTGACGCCGCCGCGTCCGTGGCTGAAAATGGATTCTCTCGGGGCGTGTAGCTCAGTTGGGAGAGCACCTGGTTTGCAACCAGGGGGTCGAGGGTTCGAATCCCTTCACGTCCACCAGTTCCCTGTCCGCCGTTTCATCCCTTGGAGAGCGTTTCCTGGTTGGACAAGGCCCCGTTAATCACTCATGGACGGCAGCCGCCGGCGAGAAGAAGATGTGGGCCATGACCTTCGTCATGTGGTTCGAGGCGGCCGGGGTAATCGCATCTTTTGCGCTGATCGCGACGGCGCTTTCGCTGGCGGGCCGCGCCGCCCGAGCGCGCGGCGGCCAGCGCCACGTGCCCGGCCACTGATCTCTGTGGGCCCCGGCTGGCCCTTTCCTACCAGAGCCCCAGCGTCTTTCCTAGGGTGTTCCCCAGCGCATAAGCCAGGTACAACAGGCTCAACACCACCGCAGGGGCGGCCAGCCTCAGGAAACCGAAACTGAGCAGCAGGCTGATCCGCTGCATGGCCGGGCTGCGCAGCCGCAGCGCACGGTGGCTCACCAGGTCCCCGAAAGCTACGCGCAGGATGCGCGCCAGGATGAGCTGGTCGCTCCAGTAGAGGACATGAGACAGGCCCCACAGCCGCCTGCCCCGGGTGTGGTAGTTGGTCACCAGGTTCCTTCCGGCCGCGTCGCGGAAAGCGTCCAGCGGGCCGGAGATGGGGTCGCTGGTGTAGTGGAAGTTCTGCCAGAAACCGCCGCCGTCCTTGTTCCGCCACAGGTCTAAGGCCCCGCCGGGCAGATACTCCGGGGGCCAGGGGCGCAACACCTCCTGGCCGTACAGGAAGCTGATCTTGTCGAGCGGCGAGCCGATGGTGACGAATCCGCCCAGGCCCCGTTCGATAGCCTCACAGGCCGGCAATTTCTCCGCCCGCGCGCGAAATCCGGCGCTGCGGTGCAGGATGTCGCTGATCACGTTGTAACTGATCACTGTGCCCAGGCTGTGGGCCACCCAGGTGACCCGGTCGAAGCGGTGCTGGGCGCGGCCGATGCGGACCCAGTTGCGCGCGGGGATGGGCTCGAAGTCCCAGTCATACCCGAGCAGGCCCAGGAAGGCCGCGCCCACGCGCTGGTCAATGCGCTGCACGATTTCCAGTTCTGTATCGCCCTGCGGCTCGAAATAGATGCGCGCGTCGTTGACGAACTGTTGCAGGATGACGCGCGTCCGCGAGTGAAACAGCATGAGCACGGCGATGGCCCACAGCAGCGGGACCAGGTACGCGTAATAGAGCTTGGCCAGGCCCCGGCCCCTAACGAACAGCTTGGTTCCATTGCGCACCAGCCACAGGACGCTGCGCCACGCGCTGACCGAGCGTTGTTCCCACACGCGCGCAAAGAACCTTCTTTGCTCCTCGGAGAAGTCGGCCCATTCCCCGGTGGCCGTGGCGGCGATGTTGGCGTAGTCGGACCAGTGCCCCTCGTAGATGTAGGGCTGGGGGACATACCAGAAGTCCTGTGCCGCATGGCCGTGCACCGGCTGGACGGTAGGGACGGTGTCTTCCAGCGCGATGCGCAGGGTGGCGGCGGTCTCGCCCAGGCGCTGTTCGCCCATGCCGTGCACCACAAAGAGCACCGCGCGGCGGAAGGGATTGTCCACGTCCCGCCCGCCCCTGCGGATGAATGGAGGGATGGTGTCGAACACCCATTGGTAGCGCGGGGGCCAGGGCCGGTCGTAGGCGCGCGGCCGATGTTGCTTGTCCAGCGGGTTCGAAGAGGGCATGGCGGCGGCTCGTCCGGCGCTGCCGGACTCTTTGGCAGGCAATGCTATACTCGCAAAGCAGAGATAAGGCAAGTACACATCCTGTACACCGGAGGGGCATGAACATCCCGGACAAGTACGCGGACCTCTTCCAGAAGAAAGCCTTCGGGTCGCTGGCTACGCTGATGCCGGATGGGCGCGCGCAGGTCAATCCGGTGTGGTGCGCGCTCGACGGCGAGCACATCGTGGTGAACTCGGCCAAAGGCCGGCTGAAAGACCGCAACATACGGCGCGACCCGCGGGTGACGCTGATGCTGCTCGACCCCGACAACCCCTACCGCTACCTCGAAATCCGCGGGCGCGTAGTGGAAATCACCGAGAAAGGCGCCGCCGAGTGGATTGACCGCCTGGCCCGGAAGTACCTCGGCGTAGACAAGTATCCCTACGCGCAACCCGGCGAAGTCCGCGTCCTCTACCGCATCGAGCCCCAGACCTTTTCCAGCATGGGATAGGGGCGGGGCCGATGGCCTTTCGCGGGGCGGGCGCTCCCCCTAGAATCCTACCCGGGAATCCATCCCAAGGAGGGCTCCATGCCCCATGTCGCTGTCACCTGGGTAGCCGGACGCACGCCGGAGATCAAGCGGGCGCTGGCGGAGAAGATCACGCAACTCCTGATTGAGGAAGGGCGCGCCAAGCGCGAGAACATCCACGTGACCTTCCACGACCTGCCGCCTACCGACTATGCGGAAGCCGGCGCTACGGTGGCCGACCAGAAGAGAAGTGGAACGTAACACCACGGAAGGACGCGAGCATTCCCGGCCCGCATCCGTCACGGGGAAACGGGTAACCCCTGGAGAGAGACTCGACGGACGCCCCTAGAACTCGAGATCGAACTTCATGCGGAACTTGCGGTACACGGTGTTGAAGAACTGGCCGAAGCGGGACGAGCCGGTGTGCTGCTGGACGTCCCGGGGGTTGAAGTGGTTCGTGAGGTTGAACACCCGGATGCCCACGGTCGTGCGGATGCGGCGGGAACCGACCGGGATGGCGAACTTGCGGGTCAATTGGGTATCGAGGGAGAAGAGACGCGGGAAGCGCCCGGCGCGGTTGCGCTGGCCCACGTAATTCCAATCGTCGTCGAGCGCGGAGTGGGGAAAGCCCTGGGTAATATCCATCACGGGGAACAGCTCCAGCTTCCACGGCAGGCCGATCGTTCCCCAGATGAGGAACCGGTTGGGGGCCTCGTGGGGCAGCGGGCCCTGCTGGTTGGGACGAATCACCGGCCAGGGGTAGTTGCCGAAATGGGTATCAAAGGTGTTGAGGTCGCCCTCGGCGCTGGAACGCACATAGCTGAAAAAGAGAATGGAGCGTTCGCTGGCGCGCCAGCGTAACAAGGCCTGGAACTCCCGATACCGCTGGCGGCCGGTATCGCGCAACTGCAATTCCGCGAGCGGCGGGACCAGCGATTCGACGGGCTCCAGGAAGTTGTCCCGATGCATGTCGCGCTGCTCGTAACCCAGGCGCAGGATAAGGCGGCCGGTCAGCTCACGGTCGAGCTGCAGGGTCCAGCCCACGCTGTACGGGGTGCGTAATTCCCCGGAGGGCGTGGCGATGCGATGCGTGAAGGCGCGCGGGCCGCGCAGGACGGTGACGCCGTCGCCGGCAAAGTCGGTGATGGTTTGCGCGGGGTGAGCGGCGAACGTGCCCAGCGCCAGCGGCAGCTTGTCGTAGAAGAGGCCGGCGCCGGCGCGAATGGCGGTCTTGTTGTCGCGGGTGGGCGCGAAAACGAAAGCGACGCGCGGGGCCACGTTGACGCCGTCGCGGCTCAAGCCCTCATGGTCCACGCGCAGGCCCAGGTCCAGCGTGAACCGGGGCACAATCTGCCAGCGATCCTGCACGAAGAACGCGAAATAGCCGCGGTCTTCGGTCAGGGACGCCGGGGGGCCGTACGTAATCCGCTGGGCGCGCGAGCCGTCGGGGCGCTGCAGGGTCACCGGCAGGTAGCTCACCGTGGCGTCGAAGTTCGCGCGCTCGAACAAATAACCCATCGAGAAAAAGTGGAAGCCTCTGGCCTGCGCCGGAGCAAAGTGGAAGGTCTGTCCGCCGGACCAGGAGAAACTCTCGCGGTCCTGGCGATTGTGCCACCCGCCGGAATAGGCCTCCGGGAAAAGGACCAGCCCGGCGGGATCGAGGGTGGCCGGGAAGGGATGGGCGTCGAAGCGCTTAAAAGAGAAGGCGGAGTCCAGGAAGCCGCCGCCGCCGAAAATGGCGCGCTCGTTCAGGATAATGAAGAAGCCCCGTTGGCGGAAATTGGCGCTGGCGGGCTCGGTGAAAAAAGTGCTCAGGTTGGTGGAGAGCAGGTTCTGGGGAAAAATGGCCACGGAGCCGGTGAGCTTGTTGGTGGCGTTGAGGTTCCAATCGAGCTGGGTAAAGGAATCGAAAGACTCGAACGTGGTTTCATCGCGCAACGGAGGCAGGTCGTTGAAGCGTGTGCGCACGAAGTGATAGTCGAGCGCCTGGAAGAGAAACAGGCGGCCCCGGGCCAGCGGGCCGCTGAACGTCAGCCGGGGGGTGACCGCGCGCAACCCGTGGATGCTGCCATCGCGGAAGCGCACGCGCGGCCACAGCCCGGTGATGTGGAAGCGCCAGTCGTCGCCGCCGGAGCGTGTTTCGATGGCCACCAGGCCGCCGGCAAAGCGCCCGTACTCCGCCGAAAACGGATTGGTGAGGACGCGCACGTCATTGACGGCTTCGAGCGGCAGGCTGAGCGAGGGCTGCCCGGTGACCGGATCCACCACGCTGGTGGAATTGACCAGCGTGCCGCTCTGCGACCAGCGCGCGCCCTTGATATTGAGCAGCCCGTCCGGCCCGCGGAGCACGCCGGGGACCAGCGGCAGCACCTCTTGGAACTGGTCGTTCAGCAGGATGGCGGACTTGAGGGCCACGCGGATTTCGGCGAGCTGGCCGGTTTCGGGAGTCTGCGTGTCCACGGGCTGCGCGCCGGCGGCTACGTTGACGCGCGATTGCGGGCCGCGCGGCCGCATTTCGAAGTCCAGCCGTTTGTCCGCCCCGGCCACCAGGATGACTTTGCGTCCTTCGTTATCGAAGCCCTCGAGGGCGACGGCGACCTCGTATTCTCCGGCTTCCAGGCTGGGGAAGGCATACTCCCCGGTTTCATCCGAGACCGTCGCGTAGGACGCGCCGCGGGCAGGATGCTTCAGGGTGACGCGCGCATTGGGCCAGCCGGTTTGCTCCCCCTGCGCGTTGACGGTAAAAATCAGGCCGCGGAGCGTGGCCGTCTTCTGGGCGCCGGCGTTCCCGGCCGCGAACAGGAGGACGGGAACAACCAGGAAGGCGCGCCGCAGGAACCGCGCACGGTTTTTCCAGTGCCTCAACGCGTGGTGCCCTCAGGACCGGCGCGCCGATTTTACTCCTTCCCGCGCAAGTTGTCTCCGGCCGGGAAGCGCCGCCCGGCGCGGCCATCTTCCCCGAAGGACCGGAGCCGGCTGTGCTACCATTCCCAGCGCCTGACGAAGCGGAAGCCCATGAAGGCGCTGCGAAAAATGCGGCCGGCGCAGGGCGCGGACCTGGAAGCAGTGCCGGTCCCGGCGATTGGCCCCACCGATGTCCTGGTGCGCGTGCGGGCCGCCTCCATCTGCGGGACAGACCTGCACATCTACGGCTGGGACACTTGGTCCGCGGGGCGGATCAAGCCGCCGCTCACCTTTGGACACGAGTTTTGCGGCGTCATCGATGCAGTGGGCGCGGAAGTCGCCGGGCTGAAGGCCGGCGACTTCGTCAGCGCGGAGATGCACGTCAACTGCGGGCATTGCCACCAGTGCCGCATCGGCGAGCCGCACATCTGCCAGAACGTCAAGATCCTGGGCATTGACGCGGATGGGTGCTTCGCCGAGTTTGTCCGCATCCCCGCGCGCAACATCTGGAAGATCGATGCGGGCATCCCGGAACACTATGCCGCCATTCTCGACCCGCTGGGCAATGCGGTGCACACCGTGCTCGCGGGACCCATTGCCGGCCGCACCGTGGTGGTGATCGGCTGCGGCCCCATTGGATTGATGGCTATCGCGGTGGCGCGGGCCTGTGGCTGCTCCACGCTGCTGGCTTCCGAAGTGAATCCGGCGCGGCGCGCCCTGGCCGAGAGAATGGGAGCGGATTTGGCCCTCGACCCGGCTGCCGGGGACGTCGTGGCCGCCGTCCAATCAGCCACCGGGGGCACGGGGGTGGATGTGCTGTTGGAAATGAGCGGGCACCCGGAGGCCATCCGCCATGGGTTCCAAATGCTGCGCGCCGGTGGCCGGGCTTCGCTGCTGGGCATTCCCAGCAAGCCGGTGACTTTCGACTTGGTGGCCGATATCATTTTCAAGGGCGCGATTGTGCAAGGGATATATGGGCGAAGGATGTTCGAAACCTGGGTGCAAATGACCGCCCTGGTGCAGGGTGGCAGGTTGAACCTTGAGCCATTGTTTGGTGAGCGGCTGCCCATAGAGAAGTATGCGCAAGCGTTTGAGGCAATGGGGCATGGGGGAGCCGGAAAGATCTTGCTATATCCCAATGGCACCTAAGTGTATTGTGAATGATGGGTTTAGGCACTAGAAGCGAAAAGTGAATATAGTTGCATGTAAGTGGCCTTGGGGTGCCCCGGGAGGGCCATCAGCCTACTTCGAACAACTTTTGTAATCAATAAGTTACGAGCCGTTCGGAATTGGTAGGGCAATTGCACAAAGAGCAGTGCTTCTAACCATAGTTGGAGTCTATTCTTTTGGGGAGGTTGTCCATGTTGAAGAGAGTGGTGCTGCTGGCTGCGGCTCTGGTCCTTGCCCTGCCGGGCGTGGCGTCAGCCAATGGCGTGAACTTCGGTTTTAACGGTGGCGCTCTGGCCATCGGCTTGGGTCCGAACGGGGGACTCACGCTGACCACCAGCTCTGCGTTCGGGGGATACTACTCGACGCTGAGCTACGTGGGGCCGATTCCTGCGGGTCCGCCGCAAGCGGGTGGGAATCTCGGCCATGTGTACATCACCACGGGCGAGTACGATGCCACCAACTCGACTTCCACGGCGGCCTACTTCGGCACCGGCGGCAACTTCTCGGTGGTTTCTACCGCCGCGATCGGCCCGGTGGCCGCGGGTAGCGTCCTGTTCTCCGGGACGTTCTCCAACATCGCCACCACGTCGAACCTGGGCGGGCCGCTGCCGGGCGGGGTTCCCAACGGGACGGGCGCGGTGTGGACTTCCATCAATTGCCCGCCGGGTCTTCCCCAACTGGGCCAGACCGGCCAGTCCTGCGCTCGCCTCTATGGCGCGCTGACCGGCACGCTGAATCCGACGCTGCTGGCTTGGCTCGGGCTGAATGCCGGACCGGGCGCTACGGGTTGGACTGCCAATATCGACATCATCTACAACAGCTCGATCTACATCACCCACGGTGATGCTCAGTTGTTCGTGCCCGAGCCGGCTACCCTGGCTCTGTTCGGCACGGGCCTGATCGGCATCGCCGGGCTCCTGCGCCGCAAGATCAGCGGCCAGTAAGCCAAACCTTTTCCGCAACCACTCTCTCACAACGGCCCCGCGGGCAACCGCGGGGCTGGTTGTTTTTGCGCCGCCTTTCTTCCCGCCGCTTCCTCCCCCATCGCCTATAATGCGTGGCTCATCCCGAGGAGGGCTTATGACCATGCGTCCCCAACTCGCCTACCTGCGCGAAGCGCTCGACGACCTTAAGGCCAAGCAGCTTTACTTCCGCTTGCGCGTCCTGGAGGGCCCCCAGGAGCCCGTGGCGGCCTTCGACGGCGCTTCGGTGATCAACCTCAGCTCCAATAACTACCTCGGCCTGACCACCCACAAGAAACTGCGCAAGCCCGCCGCGGACGCGGTGCGCGCGCTGGGCATCGGCTCCGGCGCCGTGCGAACCATCGCCGGCACGATGCGGATTCACCTGGAGCTGGAGGAGCAGATCGCGCGATTCAAGAAGACCGAAGCCTGCGTGGTTTTCCAGTCCGGTTTTGCCGCCAACGCTGGCGCCGTTTCTGCCATCCTGGGCAAGGAAGACCTGATCATCTCCGACGAGCTCAACCACGCCTCCATCATTGACGGCTGCCGCCTGTCGCGCGCCACCATCAAGGTCTTCCAGCACAAAGATGTGCAGGACTGCCAGCGCATCTGCGAAGAAACGAAGGACTGGCCGGGCCACAAGCTGCTCATCACCGACGGCGTCTTTTCGATGGACGGCGATATCGCCCCGCTGCCTGCGTTGTGCGACCTCGCCGAGCGCTACCACTGCATCATGATGGTGGACGACGCGCACGCCTCCGGCGTGCTGGGCGGGAACGGCCGCGGCACGGTGGACCACACCGGCTGCCACGGCCGCGTGGACATCCAGGTTGGCACGCTGAGCAAGGCCATTGGTTCGATTGGCGGGTATGTCTGCGGCTCACGCGATTTGATCGAGTTCCTCTATCACCGGGCCCGGCCTTTCCTTTTCTCGACGTCGCACCCGCCTTCGGTGACCGCTTCCGGCCAGGCCGCGTTCGCCCTGCTCGGCTCGCCCGAGGGCGAGAAGCTCATCAAGAAACTGTGGGCCAACGCCGCCTTCTGGCGGCGACGGCTGAAGAAGCTGGGCTTCCAGACCGGCGCCAGCGAAACGCCGATTATCCCGATCCTGGTGGGTGACGCGGCCCAGGCCTGGGAGTTTTCGCGCCGGCTCTTCGCCGAGGGAGTCTTCGCGCAAGCCGTCGGCTTCCCCACGGTGCCGGAAGGAAAGGCGCGGCTGCGCACCATCGTCACCGCCACGCACAAACGCAAGGACCTGGAGCGCGCCCTCGAAATTATCGCGCGCGTAGGCAAAGACCTGAAAATCGCCTAGGGAATTCACCTGAAGGCGGCGGGATTTTTTTCTTTTTAAGGCAAAACCTTCCCTCCTCGGCCAACGTTCCCCAGCGGCCCCGCATCGCATTTCTCGTTGACGGAACAGGCCTTAGCGGTCTGGCGAGCGGATTGCTCCCAAGACTGCGGACAGGTTCCGGCAAGAAAGGCACCCGATCCAGCCCCGGGGCCTTCTTTCGCTCGACACGGGAGGAAGGTCCAATGAAACGAATCGCTATGGCTGTTCTGGCGGCGTTGGCGCTGGCCGTCACCGGCGGGGCGCAGGCCCAAGCCGGTTCTCAGGCGTCGGCTTCCACGGAGACCAAAGCGTCCGCGAACGCCGGTAAGTCCGGTGTCCAGACGCACGCGCAAGCCTCGGCGTCGGCCAGGCAGGAAAACCGCGCGCAATCTGAAAAGGACCAGAAGGGAGCGAAGGCTTCCGCTTCCGGTTCGGCGGAGTCCTCCGCGTCGGCCAACGCAGGCGGCAGCTCGGTGGAACTCGCCGGCGGCAGCACCTTTGAAGCGGCGCTGAGCAAATCCCTGGACGCCCGCAAGGTCAAGCCGGGCGACCGGGTGGAAGCGCGCGTCACCAAGGATGTGAAGTCTGAAGGCAAGACGGTGATCCCCAAGGGCAGCAAGGTGGTGGGCCGCGTCACCGAAGCGCAGGCGCGGGCCAAAGGCGAGTCCGAATCGCGCCTGGGCCTTCTCTTCGACAGGTGCGTGATGAAAGATGGCCGCGAGGCTCCGCTGAACGTAGCCATCCAAGCCGTGGCTGCGGCGCAGTCGGCCGCTTCGGCGGCGGCTTCCAACGACATGATGGCCGCCCCCATGGGCGCCACCGGCTCCGCCGCGGGCAGCGGACCCGCCAGCGGCGGTTTGGTGGGCGGCGCAACTTCCGCCGTGGGCGCCACGGCGGGCGCGGCCACCGGCGCCGTAGCCGGCGCAACCGGCGCGGTGGCTCCGGAGGCGGGCGCTGCGCTGGGCGCGACGGCCAATTCGGCAACTTCCGTGGCCGGCGCCGGCGGCAACTCGGCCGGCGCGCTGACGTCCAGCTCCTCCGGCGTCATCGGCCTGCAGGGACTCAACCTCGCTTCGCAGACCGCGGGCAGCGCTTCGGGCAGCGCGCAAGGATCGCTGCTCCGCTCCAGCACGCGCAATGTGCGGCTCGACAGCGGCACACGCCTGCTGCTCCGCGTAGTCATGCAGTAGGTAGCCGCTCTTCCGGTCGCACCGGTAGCTGCAACACCGTTACGTTGCGCCGCAGCACCGGTCTGCGCCTTTGACGCCGCCCTCCCGAAACCGCCTCAGACCAAGCTCAAGAGGGGCAGTTTTCGGTAGCGCTTCCCTGTAAGGCGAGCCAGCGCGTTAACCACGGCCGGGGCAATGGGCGGGACGCCGGGCTCGCCCACGCCGGAGGGCGGCTCCGCGCTGGGCACGATGTGCACGTCCACAGCGGCGGGAGCATCGCCCATGTAAGGTGGCGTGTAACTATTGAAGTTGCGCTGGTCCACGATGCCTTTGGTCAGGCTGATGGCGCCTCCGGGTACCAATTGGGACATGCCGAAGGCCAGCCCGCCCTGCACTTGGCTTTCGACACTGAGGGGATTCACGGCGAACCCCACGTGCACGGCCGCCGTCACCCGGTGAACGCGCGGCCGGCCTTCCTCGATGGAAACTTCCGCGACGCAGGCCACGCCGGCGCCGAAGGACTCATGGCAAGCCACGCCGATGGCGCGGTTCCGGGGGACTTTCGCGCGCCATGCGGCGCTGCGCTGTTCCACCAGGTCGAGCACGGCGCGTAGCTTCTCCGCTTTCGTGCTGAGCAGCTTGCGTCGAAACGCGAACGGATCCGTACGGGCGCGGGCGGCCAGTTCATCCATTAGCGTCTCCATTACGAAAGCCGTGTGCGTGTGACCGACGGAACGCCACCACAGGACCGGAACGTTGGGCGTGGGATGGTGCGCCGACACGTGGAAGTTGGGAATCACATAGTGGGTATCCGCCACCCCTTCGACGGCCGTGGCATCCACTCCGTCCTTGATAATGAACTGGGCAAAAGGCGTGCCGGCCCCGATGGATTGTCCGACGATCACGTGCCGCCAAGCCGCGGGCAGACCATCGGCGCCCATGCCGATTTCGACGCGATGGACATGCATGGGCCGGTAGTAGCCGCCTTGCACGTCGTCCTCTCGCGTCCAGATCAGTTTGACCGGCGTGCCGGGGACGCGCTTGGCAATCTCGGCGGCCTCGCAGGGCACATGCGCGTCGGCCACCGCGCGTCGGCCGAAGCCTCCACCGGCCATCTCCGTGTGGAACGTGACACGCTCCGGCGCGACGCCCAGCACGCCCGCAATGGCCTGCTGGTCCACTGTTTGAAATTGCGAGCCGATCCAGGCCTCGGCGCGGTCACCGTCGAACCGGACCGTGGCGTTCAGCGGCTCCATGGGCGAATGGGCGAGGTAGGGGAACTCGAACTCGGCCACCATCCGGTTGTCCATCCGATCGATGATTTGTGCGTCGCCCCGCGAAACAGAGACCGTGCCCCGTGTTTTCGCCAGCGCGCGGTACCTGTCAAATAGCTCCGCTGTGTCCGCCCGTTCGACGCCGGAAAGATCCCAGTCAATCTTCAAACGGTCGCGCGCTTGCTTGGCCGGCCAGAACGTGTCGGCCACCACGGCCACGGCGCTGCCCCCTCGGGCCGTGGGGATCACGAAGACCTGAGACACGCCTTCGATGCGCTGGGCGGCCGTGTCGTCCACAGTCCTGACTCGGCCTCCGAAGACAGGCGAGTGCGCCACCACGGCGACTTTCATTCCCGGCAGATCGAGGTCGAGACCGAACTTCAGCGAGCCGTCGCATTTGGCGCGGCTGTCCAACCTCGGCGTGCCCTTGCCGGCCAGGCGAAAGTCCCTGGGATTTTTGAGCGGCGCGGTGGCCGGAACCGGCAACCGCGCGGCGGCCTCCGCCAGTTCGCTGTATTTCAACGATGGATTGCCCGGGCCGTACACCACACCGGCTTGCGTGCGACACTGCGCGGGCGTGGTCTTCCAGCGCTCCGCGGCGGCCTGCACAATCATCGCCCGCGTGCGGGCGCCCAGCTCCCGGTACTGCTGGAAGGAATGTGCGATGGAGCCGGAGCCGCCCACCAGTTGAATGCCAAATACCGGGTCACGGTACACATCGGCGGCAGGGGCCAGCTCCGCGATCACTTGCGACCAGTCGGCGTCCAATTCCTCGGCCAGGAGCATGGGCAAAGCCGTGCTCACGCCCTGGCCGAATTCGAGGCGGTTCACCTGGATGACCACCTTGCCGTCCGGGCGAATGCGCACGAACGCATCCGGCGGGTACTTTACCGCCGGCGCGCCCGCTTGCTGCGCTCTCAACGGAAGGCCGAAATAGGCGGACACCACCAGGCTTCCGCCCGCGCTGGAGGCGGTCAGCAGAAAAGCGCGCCGCGTGAGCCGCGACGATGAGCGACGAACAGCGTGTGCAGCGGACGACATGGCCCTTCCTCCACTGGTGAGAGAGTCTGGAAAGTTTGAGAGTTTGATCCGAGCCAAAAACTCTCAAACTCACCCTTTCAAACTCACCCTTTCAAACTTTCTGCCGCGGCGTGAATGGCCGTTCGGATGCGCACGTAGGTGCCGCAGCGGCAGATGCTACCTCCCATGGATGCTTCGATGTCCGCGTCGGTCGGCCGCCGGGTGTGCTTAAGCAGCGCTGCGGCGTTCATGATTTGGCCGCTTTGGCAGTAACCGCATTGCACCACGTCCTGGGCCACCCAGGCGGCTTGGGTGGCGCGCCCCACCGGATCGTTGCCGAGCGCTTCGATGGTGACCACCGGCCGTTTGCCCACCAGGTAGACGGGCACCACGCAGGAACGGGTGGCGATGCCATCGAGGTGCACTGTACAGGCGCCGCACGCGGCGATGCCGCAGCCGTACTTGGTTCCCGTCAGCTTCAGGTGATCGCGCAGCACCCACAGCAGCGGCGTGGAAGGGTCCACCGTGACTTCGCGCCGCTGGCCGTTGACGTTAAGCTGATATGTGTTCACGATCCCCTCCCTTGGCCAAAGATCAGTGGCCGGTGACCAGTGATTTCGCGACTTTGCGATTTCGTGACTTCGCGATGTGCTCGGGCCTTCAGGCGGCTGGGAGAATTCGCACAGTCACGAAATCACCGAATCACGAAATCCCCTAGGGACACGGCGTTCCTGCCTGTACCCAGCGGCGCGTGGCCTCCACGAATTGCGCATGCGTGAGCGGCGGCAACTTCCGCGGCAGGCCATCCGTGCCGAGCCCCGGCCGGAAAGCCCACAGCACCAGCGCTTCCTCCTGGTGGTGCTTCAGGAGGCCGGGCCCGTCGAGGTTGTGGTTCTTCGCGCGGTCGGTAATCGCGCGGCACACCTGCGCGGGCGACAGGGCATTCCCGTTCACGTCCTGCCAGGCCATCGAGAGCGGCGCCAAGTGCCAATTATGGCCGCCGGGGACTCCGGTGCTGTCGGCGTTAGCTTCCTGATGGCAGGTGGCGCAGTTGAGTCCCGGCACGCCTTTGCCCTCGGGGCCGCGGATCACGTTGACCAGATGGCGGTGCCGGTCGTCGCCCTGCTGCGGATAGTTGGTGGCGGTGTGGCAATTCAGGCAGCGCGGATGTATCAGCACCGAATAAACCTGCTGCCACGCGGCGAGGCCTTCGGCCTGGGCCGCGCCCGGCGCACCCGCGGAGGAAACGGCGCTCGAGGGTGTGCCCGCTTGTCCGAGAATGAATGCCAAGGAGAGTAGAAGGGCCAAGCCTGGCGTTCGCTTCATCGCAGCCTCCTGCGGGTGGCCGTGGAAAGCGGAGTCGGAACGCGTACGGTGAGCTACTTACGTAACGCCGAAGCAAGCCCCTTGTCAAGACACGTTCGGGCCAGGCATCGGGGAAGCGGAGGCCAAATCCACCACCGCGAGGAGCACCTTAGAGCGCTTGCGCGCGGGAGTCACTGGCTGCGTGCGCCAGTCTCACTCGCCAACCGCGCCATCTTAAGGGTGGAAGCACGGCTTGAACTGCTGGGCCGTTTCCCAACGGAGCAGGAAATTACGCCGTGGCCGATGGCATGGCCGGGGTAGCAGTCTCAGCGGCGGTACCGCGGGATAAGCTTCGCACGAAGGCCAGCGTAAATGCGCCCATGCCCCAGATGAGGACTACGAAGGTCGCGAAGTCGTCGATGCGGGGCAGCGTGACCACCACGCGCACCAGGAACAGCCCCAGGGCCAGGCGGCCGATTTGTCCCGCCGTGTCTGAGGTCTGGCCCAGGATGCGGTTCCCCAGCCAACTGCCGACAAAAATCTGCGCCGTGTACAGGGCAAAGACATAGGCCATCAGTCCAGTAATGGCCAGGGGAATGCCGACGATGGTCAGGCAGGCGATGATGGCGATGATGGGAGTAGCCACCAGGCTGAGCAGGCCCACCCCGAGCGCCGGACCGTACTTCTTGCTCTGGAACAGGGTCTCGCGATAAAAGCCCGGCATCATCAGCAGGAGAATCAATCCGAGGAAGAAGGCGGCGCCGTATTTCAATGACTGGCGCCAGTAGAAACGGCCCTTGGTGTATTCAGGGCTCTGGTCGCGATCCGGTTCGAACTCGAGCGGGCTGGCCAGCTTGGCGCCGGCTTCCACTTCGGGCTGGCGCTCGCCGGTGACCCGGGTCTTGCCGCCGATTTCCGCGGTCGAGCGGATGCTGATGCGTTCCCCCTTGATGGTGGCGTCGCGGCCGATGAATCCGTTCAGACGGCCCTTGGCCATAAGGGCCAGCAGGTCCCGGCTGACCTTGCCGCTCAAATCGGCGTTGCCGGCCAACAGCATCAGGCTGCTGCCGATGGCGCCCCGGTCGGAGAGGTCAAAGGTTTCGGCAAAGATGGTGGCGCTCTTGGCCACCTGGCCTTCCACGTCGGCGCTGTTGGCGAAGGCGCGGACGTTGCCGTCCACCTGTCCTTCGATCCGCACACGCCGGGCAAACACGATGAGGTCGCCGGTGATGCGCCCGGTCACCACCAGGCTCTCGCCGAAGGCGAAAACGTCCCCCTCCACCGTCCCCTCGATCCTCATGGCGCCCGAGGCGACGATCAGGTCCTCTTGCAAAGTCTCGCCCTTCTCCAGGGTGTACGCGGTCCTTCCCTTCTCGATGCGGGTGGCCAGCGCCGGCGAGGGAAGGGCCAGGATCCCCGAGAGGCCGGCCAGCACCATGGCCACCGGCTTGAGGCGCTTCATTTGCCTGCGCAGCAGCCACATCAGCGGAAAGGCCAGCGTGACAATCGAGAGATAGGTAATGGTAGTCATCAAGTCGCTCCAACCCTTCCAGAATGCTCCGTTGAAAACGATCATGGCCATGGGGGTGATTCCACTGAACCCCGCGGTTTGCAGTTGCTCCCACACCTGCTGAATTATGAGGAAGAGCGAGCGGAGGCCCAGGCTGGCTGCGCCCAGGCCCAGGAACCATCCCCACGGGACCCGGTCCGGCTGCGGCGGCGAGAGCAGGTGAGCGGGCACGGACTCATCTTCTTCGGTGATGGCGGCGTGCAGCAGGCCGGCCTCGCGCTCCAGCGCGGAGAGCAGGGAACGGCAGGGCGTGCAGGAACGCAGGTGGAGTTCGAGCTCGCCGGCGCGCAGGTCGTCGAGCTGGCCATCGAGGTACGCCAGGCAGGTCATTTCATCGTAGTGCGCCACAAGCCCTCCTTTCCGCTCCTCCGCTCACCTTCGTCCCTCTACATCCCCGCCGCCAGGCTGCGGCCGCCCATGCGCGCCAGAGTCTCGCGCAACTGATGGCGCGCGCGCAACAGCAGCACGCCCACGAACGGCCGGCGCACGCCCAGCGAATCGGCGATTTCGTCGTAGCTCATCTCCGAGTAATACCGCAGCACCAGCGCCATCCGCGCCCGCGATGGCAGTTGATCCAGCGCCGCCCGCACCTGTTGGCTGGTGCTCTGCGAGAGCACCATTTCCAGCTGGCCGGGATCGGGGTGCTCCAGCGGCAGGTTCTCCAGGTCGCCGGTCTCCAGGTCCTGGCGGATGCGCCGCCGCCGCAACAGGTCCCAGCAGTGGTTGGCGGCCACTTTGTACAGCCAGGCGGTGAAGGGCCGCGTGGGGTCGTACTGGCTGAGCTTCTCTTTCACCTTGACGAAGATCTCCGTGGTGGCGTCCTCGGCGTCTTCCCGGGTGGGCAGTGCCCGCCGGCAGAACCTGAAGATGGCCGCTCCGTACTGGCGGTAAAGCTCGCCCCAGGCTTCGGAGCTTCCCGCCCGGGCCTGCGCGATAACCGCGGTCAGCTCGGGTGTGCTCATCCCCTCAGTCGGCTTCCGCTCCACCATGTGTTACGCACCGGCCCCGCCAAAGATTACAGGGGAAAGGGCATACGACAAAGCCCGCCGCCGTGGACCAGCCCGGCATGGGCCTGCGCACTCCGACGATCCCCCACCTGGGATTGGCGGCCGGCCAGGAATGGGATATAATGGAGCTTGTCAGAAGCGAGTTGGCCCTGCCTGAGTTGGGTCTCTCCAAGAAAACAGAGCGCCCCCGGACGGCCGGGGCCGCATAGGAAACCGTCATGAGCCGCATTGTCGAGAAGATCCAGGAAGGACAGTTGCGCGGTGATGTGCCGGCCTTCCGCCCCGGCGATACCCTGCGTGTGCACGTCCGGCTGAAGGAAGGCGAAGGCGAGAAGGAAAAGGAACGCATCCAGCCCTTCGAGGGCGTGGTGATCAGCCGCAGCGGGCGGCTGGCCAGCGCCACCTTTACCCTGCGCCGGGTGAGCTTCGGCATCGGCGTCGAACGGATCTTCCCCCTGCACTCGCCGATGATCAGCCAGATCGAAGTGGTGCGGCAGGGCCGGGTGCGCCGCTCCAAGCTGTACTACCTGCGCGCCCGCAAGGGCAAGGCCGCCCGCATCCAGCGCGCGGAGCAAACCGTGACCGCCCCGGGGGCGGCTGCGCCTGCGCCGGCGGGGGAGTAAGCAGAGCCTGAGTTTTGTGTTTGAGGGTTTGAGGGTTCCCGGTTTCAGCAGGATCGGACGCGGAGTCTAGCGTGGCGCAGACTCTCAAACTGTTAAGCCCCTGAAGTCTCGATCTCCCAGCACCGAGCACCCAGCTAGCAGCTTCTTGAAAAGTGCTGTTGACTGTCATCCCGGGCGAAGCCAGGGATCTGCATTTTGCAGAAGAGTCCGGGAAATGCAGATTCCTCGCCGCCTGCGGCGGCTCGGAATGACAACCATCGGGGGTTTTCAACAAGCTGCTAGACCTCGCTTGCTCCGTGTTTCATCTGTGGTCCGTTTTCCTCCCTGTTCCTCTCCAGCCCCTGCCGCCCGGAGCGCGTGCTAAAATGCGCGGCCAATGGGGCGGCTTTGTTCCACCCGATTTGAGCGGCGGGCGCGGCGGGGGGGCTGGCAGCGCATCGCCGGGCTGGACGAAGCGGGGCGCGGCTCGCTGTTTGGTCCCGTGGTGGCCGCGGCGGTGATCCTCAACCCGCAGCGCAGGATTGTCGGGCTGGACGACTCGAAGAAACTAGCCCCCGCGCGGCGCGGCGAGCTGGCCGCGCGCATTCGCGAGCACGCCCTGGCCTGGGCCGTGGCAGAGATTGACGCCAGCCGGATCGATGCCTGGAATATCTTGCAGGCCAGCCGGCAGGCCATGACCGCCGCGTTGTCCCAGATTTCTCCCGCTCCGGACTACCTGCTGCTGGACGCCCTGACCCTGGACCTGCCCATCGCGCAGAAGGCCATCATTCATGGCGACGCGCGGTCGGTGTCCATCGCCGCGGCCTCCATTCTGGCCAAAACCGTGCGCGACCAGCGCATGGAAGAGCTCCACGCGCGGTTCCCGCAGTACCGCCTGGCCGAGAACAAAGGCTACGGCACCCCGGAGCACCTGGAGGCTCTGCGCCAGTTCGGGCCCACGCCGCTGCACCGCTATTCGTTCGCCCCGGTGCGCGAGTCCCAGTGCTGGGCCAGCGGCGCCACGCAGAAGCTGCTGCCTTTGGTTGACCCGCATATTCCGGCGCTAAAGGACGGGGTATGACCGAACTGCTGCAAAAAGCGCTGGCGGAAGCCCAAACTCTCCCCCGAACGGCAGGGAACCTTCGCCGCCATCCTGTTCGAAGAAATGAAATCCGAGCAGCGCTGGACAGGGTCCTTTTCGAAGTCCCAGAACCAACTCTCCAGAATGGCCCGAGCGGCGCGCGGAGTTTCGTGCGGGCAAGACGCGGCCTTTCAAACCCTTTCCTGCAAGGTGCGGATCCCTCGCTTCGCCCGGGATGACCGTCACGAGCGTTTTTCAACAAGCTGCTAGAGGGCTACCTTGATTCACCACCTCACGCAACCACAGGTTTCTGAGAGTTCCCAGGCATGCCCGTTACTGACTGAAACTTCTGGGATTTGGTTTCGTTGACCTGACTTTTTGCGTGTGCTAGCGTAGCCCTTCGCCGTGCGGGTGTGCGTGGCCGCGAGGAATGTTCCCAGGGTCGCGCGGTCCCCAAGGGGCGGCGCCCGGGCGGAGCCCAAGCCGACACATGGCCTTCAACAAAGCCAAGACCGTAGAGAACGCCCAGAAACTGGTCGCTTCCGGGAAGATTCCCCAGGCCATCGCCGAATACCAGCAAGCGCTGCGCGTCGAGCCGGAAGACCAGGTCACCCTGATGACCGTGGGCGACTTGTACGTGCGCGTGAACGACATCCACCAGGCCATGGTGTATTTCGAGAAGCTGGCGCAGATTTTCGTCAACGACGGCTTCATCAGCAAGAGCATCGCGATTTACAAGAAGATCGCCAAGCTGGCGCCGGAGGAGATCGGGCCGCTCGAACGCCTCAGTGAGCTCTACGTGCAGCAGGGTGTAATGAGCGAGGCTCGCCCCATTTTCCTCCAGCTCGCCGAGCTGCACCTGAAGGCCAACCGCACCCAGCAGGCCATCGAAGTGCTGCGCAAGCTGCTGGAGCTGGCCCCGGACAACTTGCGCGTGCAGCAGCGGCTGGCCGAGCTGTACCAGGCCATCGGGCAGCACGGCGAAGCGGTGAACGCCTTTGTCAGCACGGCGCAGCGCCTGATCGAAAAGGGCGATCACGCCGAAGCGCTGAAAGCCGCCGAAAAAGCGGTGCAGGCGGATCCTAAGAGCGGGGCCGCCGCGGCCATCAAGGCCCGCTGCCTGAGCGCCGCGGGCCGCAACAACGACGCGATTGAGTTGCTGCGCAAGCTCCCGCCCACCTCGGCTTCTCCGGAGTCCACGGGGCTGCTGACCCAGTTGTACCTGCACAGCGGGCAGGCCGAAGAAGCGGTCAGCCTGGCGCGCAACGCCTTCGCCGCGGGTCCCAAGCAGTACGGAATCGTGTTCGGAGTGGTGGACGGGCTGATGGAAGGCGGCGAGACGGAACGCAGCCTGGGCCTGCTGAGCGAAATCCGCAAGGGCGTGCTGGAAGCCGGGGAGAGCGAACGGCTCATCTCCGCCATCCAGAGCGCGGCGGAACGCGTGCCGGGGAGGCTTGAGCCGCTCGAGTGGCTGGCCGACGTCTTCCGCAACACCGGCGACCCCTTCCACCTGCCCGAAGCGCTGGGGCAACTGGCCGACGCGGCGATCAACGCCGGCAACCTGCAACGGGCCAAGGAAGCGCTGGAAGAGCTGGTGGAGAAGGACCCGGAGAACGAGCACAACAAGCAGCGGCTCCAGCAAGTGTGCCGGCAACTGGGCGTGGCGCCCTCGGTCACCGTCACAGAAGCCGTGGAGGCCACGCTGGATGTCCCGGTGGAAGCGGAAGCGGCGCCGGCCGACCACGCGCCGCTCGACGAAGAGACGCAACAGTACGTGAACCAGTCCCTCACCGACGTGGACCTCTTCAGCAGCTACGGACTCACGCAAAAAGGGATTGACCTGCTCGAGACGGTGCTGAAGCGCGCCCCCCACCATCCCGCCACCCTCGAAAAACTGATGGACCTGCACCTGGGCGCCGGCAATGAGAAACGCACCGCGGAAATCGCCGCGCAGCTCGAGGCCATTTACGTCAAGAAGGGCGACAACGCCAGCGCGGACCGCTTCGCCGAGCTGCGCCGCCGTTTCCAGCGCGCCGCCACCCGCACCGAAGAAGCCGCCGCTGGCGCTGCTCCCCCGCCTCCGGCCGCCACCGTTTTTGAAGTAGCCCCGGCCGCGGCCGCGCCGCCGCCCGTAGAAGCCGTCCCGGTGGAGGAAGCCAAGGAAGTTCACGAAGTGGACCTCTCCGCGGAGTGGGCCAGCATGACCGAACAGGCCGCCGCGGAAGAGACCGCCCCCGCTCCGGTGGAAGCCGTGCCCGTTCCCCTGGAAGCGGCGCCGGCCGCGGCGGAGACCACCGAAACGAGTTTCGAGGAGGTTTCGCTGGAAGTGGACTTGGCCGCGCCGGAACCCGCCGCGCCGCCCGCGGCCGAGATCCCCGGGGAACCCGCGCCGGTGGAAGCCGCGCCCGAGCCTGCGCCGGCGGAAGAAGCGGTTTCGTATGAGTTCCCCGTGGAGGCCCCGCCGGAACCCGCTCCGGTGCAAGCGGCGCCACCGCCTTTGCCGGAACCGGAGCCGGTTGCGGAGACCTCCGTCTTTAGCGAGCTTTCGGCTGAAATTGCGCAGCAGCAGCAGCCGCCGCCTGAGCCTGAAATCGAAGTCGTCGAGGAACCGAAACGGGCCAAGGGCAAGAAGGCCAAGCCGGCCCCGCCGCCTCCACCCGAGCCGGAGCCCGTGCCCGCCCAGGCCGGCAGCGGGCCGATGACTTCCGACCAATTCCTCTCCGGACTGGGCGACGACCTGGGCGACTTCGGGCTGGAAGCCCCGGCGCAGCCGGCCAAGCCCGCGGCCGGCGCCAAAGCCCCGGCCGCCAAGGCGCCCGCGAAGCCCGCCGCCGATCCGCACCACCTGACGGAAGTCTTCAACGAGTTCAAGCAGGACATGGGCGAGGTGGCCGAGCAGGAAGAAGAAGGCGAAGACCTGGAGACCCACTACAACCTGGGCATCGCCTACCGCGAGATGGGGCTGCTCGAAGAAGCCATCGGGGAGTTCCAGAAAGTGGCCAAGTCGGTGTCGAAGGGCCGCAGTTTCAAGTACGCCATGCAGTGTTTCACGCTGCTGGGCCTCACCTTCATGGACAAGGGCCAGCCGAAGATCTCTTCCATCTGGTATGAGAAGGCGCTCAAGACTCCGGACCTGGACCCGGAATCGGTGATGGCGGTGCGCTACGACCTGGGCGTGGCCCAGGAAATGGCCGGCGACACCAAAGCGGCCCTGGACAGCTTCAGCCAGGTGTATGCCATGAACATTGATTACCGCGACGTGGGCGAACGCATCGCCAACCTGACCAAGCGCTGAGCCCGCTCCCTCCGATGAACCTGGCCCTGCGCATCCTGTGGATGCTGATTTGCTTCGAGCTCGGGGTGCTGCTCATCCTCGTGCCGTGGCACGACGTGTGGCAGCGCAACGCCTTCCTGGAACGCTACCCGGAGCTGATCCCCTGGATGCTCAGTCCCTACGTGCGCGGGGCCATTTCCGGCCTGGGGCTGCTCGACATCCTCATCGCCTTCAGCCTGCTGCGGTCCGGGAAAAAAGAAGAATCCTAGGCAGCATGCCGGAAAGGAAACGACAGCCTAAGTCCCCGGCGGCAGGTCCACTACATCGGCCAGGACGAAGTCGTCGCCGGTCCAGCGATAAATGAACTTGCGCGTGCCGGCCGAGCCGCAGCAGTTGGGATCATCCTTGCGGTACACCGGGAAACTCTGCGCCAGGCGCCCGTCCTCGATGGCCAGCCGCATTTTGCCGCGCAAGTCTGCGTGCGGGTCGCGCCCGTTGATCGGGCCGCGGGGCTCAGTGACCCAGAGCTGCACGGCCTTGCCGATGGCGTTCAGCCGGAAGACCCCGAAGACGTCCATGCCTCCCGTTCCGGAGACGCAGGAGTAGCCGCCCACCACGGCGTCCTCGCGGCCATCGCGCGTCAGATCGCCGTACAGGGTCTGCGCCACCGTGACCAGCGGGACGTTCTCCGGGCAATCCGCGGGCGAACCGCGATTTGTCCCCCAGTTTTGCCGGAGGGCGCGCTCCAGCAACTCGCGGGGGTCCAGGTCGCGCACGGTCCGCGGCCCGGCCGGGGGCGCCGGTGTGAACTCCGGCTCACACACCTCCACTTCAAACTTCAGCCACTCAATCCACTCCTTGCCGCCTTCCGTGCCGCCGAGGCGCGCATCGCGGAGGTGCACTCGTCCGTCGAACCGCGGCAGCGCCGCGAGTTGCTTCCCGGCCTGCGCCACGTCTTCCGCGCTGTGGTTGCCGGACCATAACAGCTTCTCGAGTGCCTGCTGCGCCGCCTCCAGGTCCGCGTAGCGCGCAAAGAAATGAAACTCGCGCGGGGTGATCTGCACCGCCTGCTGCGCGGTGTGTCCATAGGTGGTGTCGAGGTACCGCGGATTCCAGAAGCGGTACGGCGGCGTGGCGGGCATCAAGAAATCGAAGCGCGGCCGCGGGTACAACCGATGCCCGATGCCAATGGTCCAGCCCGGCGGATTGGACTCAGCCGGGCCGTTCGGCTCCAGGTAGAAAACCAGGTTGCGCCCGAACGGCCGCGCGAAGGCCTCCCCGCGCTTCACTTCTCCGCCGAACTTGCTCCAACTGCACTTCGCCGCGGATGCTCCTGCCGGCGGCGCAGCCGGCGCGGATGTTCCCGCAGCGTCCAGCAGCGCCTGCAAGCGGGGCTCGAACTCTTTGGCCTGCAAAGGAGTGGCGTACTCCACGGCCAGGCGCAGGTGATAGATGGCCTCCTCGTTCTCTGCTGCATTGGCGAAGATCATGCCAAGGAAGAAGCGCGCATCGGCGTGCCGCGGGTCGCGGGTCAGCGCGTCGAGCAATACCGGGATCTGCTCCTGTGGCCGGGCCAGCGTGGCCGCGTATTCCACGTACAGGTCCGTCTCCGGCGTGCCGTAACGCAACGCCATCTCCAGGGATTCGTGCTGGCGGCGCAGCGCCTGGTTTTTCTCCTCCGAGTCGGGCGGCAGAAAAACGTGGGCCAGCGTGCCGTAGGCCTGTCCGAGCAGGCGATGGATGGCGCGCAGGCGCGGAGCGTCGAAGTTGCCTGTGTCCCGGGCCTTGCGCAGCTCGGCGATGGCTTCCTCCAGGCCCGCGCGCGTTGCGCCATAGCAGTCGCCGCAGTTTTTCTCCAGGAGCTGCTGCCCGCGCGCGAAGTGGTCCACCGGAGGATCCTGCGGCGCCGCAGGCAGGCTGGCCGCCAGAAGCGCCGCCAGGGGCCAGGTGATTGCGATGGATGTGCGGCGCTGCCCGGTCATGAGGTTGCCTCCCCCGCCCCCACTCGTTTCCCATATTGGAGACCACACGCGCGCGGCGAGTCAACCGTTCGCGTATTCTTGGATGCGTCATGCCGCCCTTGGTGTGCTACGTGACCGACCGCCGCGCGCTCGTGGGCCGCACGCTGGCGGAAACGATTCGCGCGGCCATCGCCGCCGGCGTGGACTGGGTGCAAATCCGCGAGAAAGACCTGCCCGCTCGGGAACTGCGGGAAGCGGCGCGCGAGGCGCTTGCCGCCGCGCAGGCCACCCCGGCGCGCATCCTGGTGAACGACCGGCTGGACGTGGCCCTGGCCGCGGGCGCCCACGGCGTCCACCTGGGCCGCCAGTCGTTGCCGGCGCTCGAAGTGAACCGGTGGCTCCGGGGCAGAGGAGCGCCGCGCGGCGTGGCTGCGCCGCCTGAGTTTCTGGTGGGCGTCTCGTGCCATTTGCTGGAGGAAGCGCAACAGGCGGAGCGCGACGGCGCGGATTACGTTTTCTTCGGACCGGTATTTGCCACCCCGTCCAAAGCGGCCTTCGGCCCCGCGCAAGGGCGGGAGCGCCTGGCGCAAGTCTGCGCCGCGGTGCGCATTCCGGTGCTGGCCATCGGCGGCATCACCGTGGAAAACGCCGGCCAGTGCCTGCGCGCCGGCGCGGCGGGCATCGCCGCGATTCGCCTGTTCCAGCAGGCCGCTGGTCTCGCCGCGGTAGCGCGCGCGCTGCGCGCGTAGGGACGGGTTCATCCTGCCCGTTCGTTGTGCCGCCCGCTTGCCGCTTGTTGCGATTTGTCCTCCTTTCGGAGGTCGCGGGCGGCGTAAGGCCGCCCCTACGCTAGAATAGTGGATGGCGACACCATGCTGGCGGCCACAGACAAACCGGTGATCGAATCGCTGCTCGACGTGGACTTCTACAAGTTCACCATGGGGCAGATGATTTTCCACCGCCATCCCGCCGTGCCGGTGAAGTTCGCCTTCCACAGCCGCAGCCGGGGCGTGCGCCTGGCCCACGCGGTGGATGCGGGCGAGTTGCGCGCCAGCCTGGACCACCTGCGCGGCCTGCGCTTCACCGCCGCGGAGCTGCACTACCTGGGCGGCACCTTCCAGTACGGCCGGCGCATGTTCCACGAGGACTACATCCGCTACCTGCGCGACTTCCAGCTTTGCGACTATCACCTCGCGGCGCGCGACGGGCAGCTCGTCCTGGAGTTCGCAGGCGCCTGGCCGCAGGCCGGCCTCTGGGAGACCCTGGCCCTGGCCGTGGTCAACCAGCTCTATATGCAAGGCCAGATGCGCGGCCGGAGCCGCTTCCAGCGCGACCTGGTGACCGACGAAGGTCACCGCCGCCTGGCGGAGAAAATCCGCCTGCTGCGCCAGCGCCCGGATGTGACCTTCTCCGATTTCGGCACGCGCCGCCGCGCCAGCCGTGCCTGGCAGGACTACCTTGTCGGCGTGCTGGCGGAAGAGTTGCCGCCGGAGCAGTTCCGCGGCGCCTCTAACACAGCGCTGGCCATGAAGTACGGGCTGACGGCCATGGGCACCAACGCCCACGAGCTGCCCATGGTGTACAGCGGCATCTATTACGACGAGGACGAACGCGACCCGCTGGTGTCGCAGCGCCGCGTGCTGGCCGACTGGGAGGCGGAGTACGGCCTGGGGCTTTCGATTTTTCTCGCCGACACGTGGGGCAGCGACTGGTTCTTCCGCCACGCGGTCACGCCGCAGCAACTGCGCGCGTGGAAGGGCTCGCGGCACGACTCCGGCGACCCCATCGCTTACGGCGAGAAACGCATCGCTGATTACCGCGCCGCTGGCATTGACCCCCTCACGAAGCTCCTTGTCTTTGCAGACAGCCTGGATGTGCCGCTGATGCTCCGCCTGGCGGACCATTTCCGCGGGCGCATCGGCGTCACCTTCGGCCTGGGCACGAACCTAACCAACGACCTGGGCCTGCCGACCTTGAGCATCGTGGCCAAGCCGGTGGAAGCTTGCGGCCACCCGGTAGCCAAACTGAGCGACAACCTCGAAAAGGCCACCGGTGAGCCTGCGGCCATCGCCCGCATGAAGCGGCTGGCCGGCTACACCCTGGCTTATGCCGCGGAGTGCCGCTACTGAGGCGCCGCGCGCCGGCCGCAGCACGGGGCATGAAACACGAATCATGGAGCAGGTGACCCAGCGCCCAGCACCTGGCGCCTGCAACCTGTTACCCGGAACCGCGTCATGCCGAAACTGGTAATTCAAAACTGGGTGGACTGGGGCCGGTCGTTCGTGGACACCGACGGCAGCTTCTACTGCGGCACGACGCCGGAGCAGAAGCAAACCGCGGCCCACGTCAGCCGCCGCGCCGACCTGTGGCTCTACCTCACCGACGTGCACCCGCGCTCCAGCCGCGAGTTCCAGGCCCATGGCGGCCTGTACCCCGCGCACAACCTGGTGAAGAAGGACTGGACGCACGCCGCGGCCCTGGGCGTCGCCCCCGGGAAGAACGTCTCGCCGGAGATCACCGCGCCGCTGCGCGCCATCGTCACCGGCAAGCCCGCCGGGCTGATCGTCCCGCGCCACGTCTTCTTCCAGGACTACAACGGCGGGCGCCCCGTGCCGTGCTTCAGCTTCCGCGATGTGGAGGAGACCTTCGGCGTGCGCAAGCTCGACCCGGTGGCCTTCCTCGACGGCGCGGTGCAGTATGTGGTCAACGCCAAGCACATGTTCAGCGGCGCGCTGCTGCAATCCACCGAGTGGATGAACTCGCCGTGGAGCCGCGAGCTGCGCGAATCGGAAGCCGCCTTCGGCGTGCCCTCGATCGAGATGAACGTCTTCACCCTGCTCAAGGAGAAATACGGACAGGGCGAGGGCCTGGTGATCAACCACACCGGCGTGGTCATGGGCATCTGCATCTACCAGACCGCCAGCGGCATCAAGCAGATTTTCCCCAAGGCCGAAGTGAACATCATCGCCGACGGCGCCACCCACCTACTCGCGCCGCACCTGGGCTTCAGCGAAGAAGCCGCCGCGGACACCGCCTTGCGCGGCATGTGCCAGCAGGTCGGCGTCAATTACCTGCGCAGCCGCGACCTGTAGGGCCTCCCGCCCCCAACCGCATCGGCCCACCCGGCAACTTGCCCCCTAGCAGCTTGTTGAAAAACCCCGAAGGTTGTCATTCCGAGCCGCCGCAGGCGGCCTGGAATCTGCATTTCCTGGGATTTCCTGCGAGGTGCAGATCCCTGGCTTCGCTCGGGATGACAGTCCAGAGCGTTCTTCAACAAGCTGCTAGGCCTCCCTAGCTCAGGCCGAAGGCTTGGCAGAGATTATGAGCGGAGCCACGCCGGTCTGCCTCGGCGACACCAACCCTCATCCTCGATTCATGGAGCTGAAACGGATGTTGAGGTTTACTACTGCGCGGGCGGCAGGCGCGCCGCATTTCGAGATTGAAAGCGCGAAGCAAAATGCAGATCCCCCTCGCTGCGCTCCGGAATGACAGCGTGCCTTGGGCTAAACGTTGAAGTGGATGGCGGTGCGCACGCTGGTATTCCAGATTCACAATTGAAAGTGACGAATGTTATGAGTTAAAGCGCACATTAAAGGTGGGGGAGTCATGCACTGCAATTCAAAATTCAAAATGACACAATTCAAAAGTTGAAGCGGATGTTCAAGTCCATGCTGCGCATGGGGCGGGCGCCCTGGACGCGACCGAGGTTGGGGTTGGTGTTGATGCCGGCGGCGTCGAAGGAGAAGGCGGTGTTGAGGCCGGTGAAGTTGGGGGTGTTGAAGAGGTTCTGGACTTCGAGGCGCAGGTCGAGGCGGCGCTGGCCGTCCTTGCCCAAGCGCATCCAGCGGCCGATGGAGAAGCCGACCATGGCCGTGCCGGGACCGGGGATGGTGTTGCGCGAGGCGTTGCCGAAGAGGCCGGTGGGCGGGCCGAAGGCCGCGGTGTTGAAGAAGCGCAGCGGGTCGCGATTGTCGAGCGACGGGTCGCCGGTCTGGTCGGGGCGCTCGGAGAAGTTGTTGCCGGTGCCGGAATGATTGGCGGCGGAGCCGAGCAGGCGCGCAGTGAACGGCGTGCCGGACAGGATGGTGACGTTGCTGTTCAGCGAGAAATTGCCGAGCCAGGAAGCGGCGCGGCCGGAGCGGGCCCAGCGCTTGCGCTCGCCGAAGGGCAGCTCGTACATGAGGAAGCCGCGGAACTGGTGGGTGATGTCGAAGGAGGAGCGGCCGCGCTCGGCGTCGAAGTTGGCGTCGTCCTGCACCACCACCTGGGCGCCGCCGCCGATGGAGCTGGCGTTATCGAGGGACTTGCCGAAGCTGTAGGCGCCGAAGGCCATCAGCCCGCGGGTGAGCCGCCGGGTGACGCGCAACTGCATGGCGTGGTAGATGCTGGAGGCGCCGGAAGTGTCGTAGGTGAAGCCGGGCGCGTTGGGGATGCGGCGGGAATTATCGGTGCACAGCGGGCAGGTGGGCAGGGAACGGTTGGGGGAGCGCAACAGGTCCAGGTGGGTGCCCTTGGTTCCGGTGTAAGTGGCCTCGATATTGAACTGGCGGGTGATGCTGGTCTCCAGAGACAAGTTCCACATCTGCGCGTAGCCCACGCGGTAATCCGGGTCCACGGCCACGGTGTTGGGCACGGCGCCGACGGGGACGGGCGGGAAACCGCTGGTCAGGGTGAGCAGTTGCGTGGCGGTGGTCTGGCGGGTCTGGGCAAAGGCAAAGGGCGGCTGGTTGGCCAGTTGCGACGAGAGCTGGTTGTAGATGCTGGCGTTGTAGAACATGCCGTAGCCGGCGCGAATGGTCATGGCGTGCTTGAGCTTGGGACGGAAGGCCAGGCCCAGGCGGGGCTGGAAATTGTTGAAGTCGCCGCGGATGAGGGCGCGGCCCACGTCGCCGGAGAAGGCCGCGCGCTGGCCGGGGGTGACGGTGATGGCCCGGGTGATGGCCGCGTCGATATCCAGGTTCGCGATCTTGTTGAAGAGCTCGACCGGCGGCGTCTGCACCTCGTAGCGCAGGCCCCAGTTGACGGAGAAGCGCGGGTGCATGCGCCAGTCGTCCTGGGCGTAAAGCGAGGCGGCCCAGTTGCGAAAGTAGGTGGCCGAGCTGCCGAAACGCACGTTGGTGGACTGCGGCAAGCCGAGGAGGAAGTCGGCGAAGTCGTATCCGGTGCCGGGGACGGGGCGGCCGGTGGCGTCCAGGTCCGCGGTCATCAGGCCGGTGAAGCTGAAGTTGCCGCGGGCGGTGGGGTCGAGGCGGTTGTTGACCTGCTGGCGGCGCACTTCGCCGCCGAAGCGCCAGTTGTGGCGGCCCTTGGTCCAGGAGATGAAGTTGGTGAAGCGGGTGGTCTGGTTGCGGCGCAGCGAGGGCACCGGGTCGTTCAGATCGGTGAGATTGGTGTAGTTGATCTGCGGCACGCCGTAGTTGATGGGCGCGGTGGAAATGCCGGTGATGCCCAGGTTGCCGGCAATATCGTTGACAAAGGCGAAGAGGTTGAGCGAGTCGATGCGGTTGCGGCTCCAGTTGACGGACATGTTGTTGATCAGCCGTTGCGTGATCTGGTAAGTGAGGCCGAGCGTGGCGTTCTGGCCCAGCGAGTTGGAGGTGCCGCGCAGCGCGGGGAAAGCGGGGATGCTCTCGCTGCGCGTGGAGCGCAGGCCGTAGTTGAAGTTGAAGCTGGCCTTGGGCGTGATGGTGTGGTTGAAGCGGACGTTGATGCTGTCGGTGGCGAAGGGGACGCGGGCCTGCAAGTGGAAGTTCTGCGCCGTGCCCGGCAGGTTGGGCAACGGGATGAAGGCCAGCAGGCCGGCGGCGGCCGGGTCAATCATGCCCGGCGGCAGAACGCTGCCGAGGAGAGTGCGCGGGCCGGTGAGATTGGAATTAGGGTCGTAGAGCTGGAGGCCGCGCGCGGAGAAGTCTCCGGTGCGTTCGGCGGCGGTGGGGACGGTGGCGAAGGAGTCCACGGGATTGCGCTGGCGGGCCAGGTCATAGTTGACGAAGAAGAAAGTCTTGTCGCGGCCGTCGTAGAGCTTGCCGAGGCGCAGCGGGCCGCCGACGTTGGCGCCGAAGCGCTCGCGGTAGTGGTCAATCTTGGCGGGGTTCTGCGCGGTGAGGGAGTAGGGCCGCGCGTCGGCCACGGAATTGCCGTAGCGGTTGTAGAAACCGAAGCGGGTGCGGTTGGCGGCCTGGCGCATCAGGCGCTGCACGCCCATGAGCGCGCCCATGCCGTCGCCAAAGCCGCCGGGCCCGCCGATGATGACTTGGCCGGGGCCGCCGGGTCCCCCGCCTGGGCCGCCAGGGCCGCCCCCCTGGCCTTGCTGGCGTCCCTGCCCCTGCTGGCGTGCTTGCTGATTCTGGCCGCCGCCGCGTTGGGCCTGGCCCTGGCCCTGACGCTGCTGGCCACCGCCGCCGCCGGCAGCCCCGGCGATAAACACCATCACCTCGCCGATCTCTCGGCCGCCGGGGCCCGCGCCGCCCTGGCCGGGAAAGCCGCCGCCGCCGCCGAAGCCCCCACCCATGCCCCCGCCAAAACCATCGCTGCTGCCGCCGAAGCCGCCGGGGAACGCGCCCATCAGCGCACCCATGTTGAAGCCGCCGCCGGAGGTGGCGCCGCGACCGACCGTGCCGCTGAGAAGAAATGCGTCCGAGGAAGCCGCGTCGCCGAGCGGGCCCATGTCCGCGCCCGCCCCGCCGGCCGCGCCCGGAGCGGCGACTTCCGTGGGCGCGCCCGCGCCGGAGTTGGGACCCAGGGCGTTGGTGATCTGCGTAGGGTCAACCTGCTGGAAACCGGCTCCACCGGGACGCGGCATGGCGCTTTGCGGAGCGGCGCCGCGGCCGGCGGGCGTTGCGCCGGGTTGGGCCGCGGGCGCAGGCTGGCCGGAGGGAGCGGCGTTGCCGCCCGTGGTGGTACCTGCGGGACTTGCGGGGGCTGGCGCGCTTTGGGCCGGAGCTGGCGCGGCAGGCTTGGAGGCGGCGGCGCCCGCGATCTGCATCTTCACTTCGACCTCGGCGGGCTTTTCGCCCGCCCATTCGGCTTCCACGGAGGCCCGGTCGAATCCGAGTTGTTCGGCCTCGATGCGGTAACGGCCTGCGGGAACGCCGGGCAATTCAAAGCGACCGTTCTCATCGCTCCAGGTGGCCCAGGCCCGGCCGGTGGCCAGATGCGTGATGCGGACGCTGGCGGCGGGCACGGGCAGGCCGGCAGCAGTCTTCAGGATGCCGGAGGCCTTCACCGTTTGCGGGGCCGGCGGCGCCTGGGCCGCTAGAAGCGTCGCGGCCCATAAGGCCAAGCATGCGCACAGGAGTATGGCTGGAGCAGTCTTCTTGTGAGACACCGGAACCCCGCTTTCCTGATTGGACCCCACCCAAAAGGGCGTCCTATGCTCCTTTTGACGCGCAGGCGCATACCAGGGTTACCAACGCCGGCGGGAATACTTGCCTGGCGCGGTACACTAAAGTGCTAGGCGCCAGGCGCCCGGGTTCCCTGATGCGGAGGATACGGACGATTGCCGCGATGATGGCGCTGATGGCGGCCCCCCTGGCTTCGCCGGTGGAAGCGGGGAAGAAGAGCCTGACGGGGAAGATCCGCTCGTACAAGGAAGGCATGCTGCGAGTGGAAAAGGCCGGGCTGGTGGGCGAGAGCTACGTGGAAATCGAAGTGACTGAACAGACCAAAGTGAAGGGCCAGCTCCTTCCGGGCCTGCACATCAAAGTGAAGTACAACGAAATCGCTGCGAAAGACGCCCGGGGCGAGCGCCGCCGCGTGGCTCTCGAGATCGAGACGCGGCCGGTGTACGCCTCGAAGCAGGCCAAGAAGGCCGCGGAACAGTTGAGCAAGCCGGACCAGCGGAAGAATTAGCGGTTTTTTCTGGAACATGGATGAACACGGATAAGCCGGATGAAGGGACGGAAGAAGCGACGCCACGGCCTTCCCCGCAGGTTCTCAACCAGCTCCTAATTCCCGCTTGCTTGCGCCTTCTCGTCCCGTGTCTATCGGTGTTCATCCGTGTTCCAATTTCAGAACGCAACGCAGGGCGGCCCCGCCGGCGGCGCAAAGGGCTGGCGCGCCAGCGGGTCGCCCCAACCACGGGGCGCAGCAAACAGCCCTACGGTTTGAGGGCGCGGAGGAAGTTGCGGCAGGCGTCGGAGTTCCAGGCGGCGGCGCCGACGCGACGGAAGACCACGTTGCCGGCGGGGTCCACGATGAAGGTGGCGGGGATGCCGCGGGATTCGAACACGTCGGGCAGGCGGGCGGAGAGGTACACGGGGAAGGTGAACTCGTTCTCGTCCACGTAGGCGCGCACGTCGGCGGCGTCTTCTTCGGAGACGAGCAGGAAGGCGACGTTGTCAGCCGGAAGCGAGTCGTGGAGCGCCTGGATGTCGGGCATTTCGTCGCGGCAGGGGCCGCACCAGGTGGCCCACACATTGATGAAGAGCGGCTGGCCGCGGAAGTCGGCCAGGGGCAGGTCGCGGCCGTCGAGCGTCTTCAGCGTCCAGTCGTAATCGGCCTGGCCGTGATCGCGGCGGGCGTTCACGTCGCTGGGGCAGCCGGCGCCGCGCGGCAGGGAGAAGCCCCGCGACAAACGCGCCCGCGTTTCCGTCGGCAGTTGCAGCCAAACGTACTCCAGGACCGCAAACCCCGCCAGCACCACCAGCAGAATGCGCACCAGGGAGATGCGTCCGCGCATGGAGCCAGCCTACCGCACCCGCGCCGCCGTTTCCAGATTCCAGGTCGTGTACACTAGGGTTGCGAGATGTTAAGCGGGCCGGCGGCCGGCCCCTGGGGATTCCTCGAGGGGAGAGCGATGCAGCATTCCACAGGGTTCCTGAACCTGGTGAACGACGCCAAGACGCGGGTGAAAGAAACCAACGTCGCGGAAACCAAGAAGGCCCTGGACGCGGGGGAGAAGCTCCACCTGGTGGACGTGCGCGAGGAAAGCGAATGGGCCCGCGGCCACCTGCCCGGCGCGGTGTGGATGGGCAAGGGCATCATCGAGCGCGACGTGGAGCAGATGATCCCCGACAAGAACGCCAAGATCGTCCTCTATTGCGGCGGGGGCTTCCGCTCGGCGCTGGCCGCGGACAACCTGCAGAAGATGGGCTACACCAACGTCATTTCGATGGACGGCGGTTGGCGCGGCTGGACCGAGGCCGGCTTGCCCACCGTGAAGGATTGAGCGCCAGAGGGCGTCAAATAGCCAACCGCCGCTTCCGGATCCTGCGTCCCTCCAGAGTGTAAGACCGCAGGGGCGGGTCTACACGCGAAGATAGTTTCGGCGTGCAATTCGCGCGCGGGTGTGCGAGAATCGGTGCGTAGCGCGGAACCTGCATCCTCCTCCGGTCCCGTCCCGTCTTAGTCTTTAGCGGCATCAGTGGCAGCAGCGAAAATCGGCAGCGTGACCGGGAGGCGTTGGCCTTGGCACTGGCGGCGGACCCGACCATGACCGGCGAGCGCGACATCCACAAGCACGTGCTGCCCAACGGCCTGGTGGTGATCACCGAGCCGATGGGGCACGTGCGCTCGGTCTCCGTGGGCGTGTGGGTGCGCAGCGGGTCGCGCCGCGAGCCCGCGCCGCTCAACGGCATCTCCCACTTCATCGAGCACATGGTGTTCAAGGGCACCGCGCGCCGCTCGGCCGAGCAGATCGCCCGCGAAGTGGACTCCATCGGCGGCATGCTGGACGCCTTCACCGCCAAGGAGATGATCTGCTTCAATACCAAGGTGCTGGACGAGCACCTGCCCCGCGCCTGGGACGTGCTGGCCGACATCGTCCTGCGCCCGCGCTTCGACCCCGGCGATATCGAGAAGGAAAAGTCCGTCATTCTCGAAGAAATCAAGATGGACCAGGACAACCCGGATTACCTGGTGCATGAGATTTTCACGCAGGGCTTCTGGCGGGGCCATGCGCTGGGCCTGCCCATCCTGGGCACCCCGGAAACGGTGCGCGCGTTCCACCGCCAGCCCATCGCCGATTGCTACCGCTCCTGGTTCGCCCCGGACAACATGGTGATTACCGCGGCGGGCCGCCTGGAGCACGGGCAACTGCTGGAGCTGGTGCAGCAGCAGTTCGCGGCGCTGGCCCCGGCGCCCGCCAACGGCACAGACCCCGCGCCGCAAACCGAGGCGCACATCACGCTGCGCAGCAAGCGCGAACTCGAGCAGGCGCACGTGTGCCTGGGGGTGGCCTCGTATCCCATGACGCACCAGAAGCGCTTCTCCATCGCCGTGCTCAATACCATCCTCGGCGGCGGATTGAGCTCGCGCCTGTTCCAGAACATCCGCGAGAAACGCGGGCTGGCCTACGCGGTGTTCAGCGACGTCAGCCCCTACCGCGATACCGGCCTGCTCTCCATCTACGCGGGCACGGCTGTGGAGACCATCCAGCAGGTCGTGGCCCTGGTGATGCAGGAGTTTCGCGACCTGAAGCAGAACCCGGTCCCTGAAGATGAACTGCGCCGGGCCAAGGAGCACCTGAAGGGCTCGCTGATGCTCTCGCTGGAATCCACGTCGTCGCGCATGAGCAACCTGGCGCGGCAGGAGATCTACTTCGGCCGCTTCTTCACGCTGGACGAAATCCTGGCGTCGATCGAGGCCGTCACGGCCGAAGAGGTACGGGGGCTGGCTTGCGAGTTCTTTTTCCCCGAGCGCATCGCCGCCACCGTGCTGGGCAACCTCAACGGCTTCGCCCTCCGGCGCGACCACCTCGCCTGCTGACCCCCGCGATGCTATAGTGTCGCGCGATGACGGCGCCCGCACCGGCCCCTGCTCCTGGCGACTCGCCGGGCCGATTCGTTCCCGCCTGGGTGCGCCGTCCCCTGGTGATGGCGGCGGTGGCATTGGCCCTGCGCGCCGCGTTCCTGCTCCTCAACCGGGAATGGCAATTCCCTCCGGCAGACAACCACTGGGCCTTCGGGTTTGAGATGGGCCGCGTGGCCAGGTCCATCGCCACGGGCCAGGGGTTCAGCTCGCCCCTGATTGTCGAGACCGGACCCACCGCCTGGCTTCCCCCGGCGTATCCCTATCTGCTGGGCGGCATCTTCTGTCTCTTTGGGGTGTATTCGACGGCCTCCGCATTTGTGGCCTTAGGTCTGAACTGCCTGCTCTCCTCCCTCACCGTGTTGCCCGTGCAGGCCATTGCCCGGAGGCTCTTTGGGCAGGGGGCGGCAGTGCTGGCGGGCTGGGGCTGGGCCCTCTACCCGCAGGGCATCATCACCACGCGCGACATCTGGGACACCACGCTTAACACTCTCCTGGTCTCCCTGGTGTGCTGGCGCGCGCTGGCCATGCCCGGCCAGGAAAAGCCGGGCAGATGGGCGACCTTCGGGCTATTGTGCGGAGCGGCCACGCTGAGCGGCGTGACCCTGCTGGCCGTGCTTCCGGCGCTCGGTTTGTGGATTGTTTGGAAGATGCCGCGGGCCGCGGGTTGGTGGAAACTGCCGGCGGTGGCCGCGGCCGTCTTTGTGGCGACGCTGCTGCCCTGGTCGGCGCGCAACCGCATGGTGTTCGGCCAGTTCATCCTGGTGCGGTCGAACTTCGGGCTGGAGTTTTACCGGGGCACGGTGGACGCGGCCCAGGCCGCAGTCACCCATCCTTCGCGCAATCCCGCCGAGTTTCGGCAGTACGTGGCGCTCGGCGAAATCGCTTACATGCGGGAGAAGCGGCGGCAGGCCTGGGAAACGTTGCGCGCCAATCCTTCCATCATGGTCTCCCGCACCTTCGGCCGCTTCCTGGCGTTCTGGGCGGGACCGTGGGGCGAGACGCTCCGCCAATGGAGCGCAGGCCGGCGCGGAGTGGGCGGGCGGCAATTGATTCGCACCGCGCTTTCGGCCCTGGCCCTGATCGGCCTCTTTGCGGCCCTGGGGCGGCAGGCGCCCGGCGCGGGTGTGCCCGGCCTGTTTCTGCTGTTCTATCCGGTGATCGTGTATCTCACCAATTTTTCGCCCCGCTTCCGGCTGCCGATTGATCCGCTGTTCATGGTCCTGGCGGCTTACGGATGGCTGGCCCTGGCGGCGCGCGAAGGGGGAGGGCGGAGAATCGCCCCCGCGCCGGAAGCGCGGTAACATTATTCGGCACGGTTGCGTACTGCATGATGGACGGGCGCCCACTTCCGCATACGAGAGGCCGGATGGTGAACTGTGATTGAAGCGCTGAACCTGAGCAAGCACTTCAAGGACAAGAAGCGCGGCAAGGAGACCGGGGGCAAGGTAATCGCCGTGGACGGGCTGAGCTTCCGCTGCCAGCCGGGGCAGATCTACGGCCTGCTGGGCGCCAACGGCGCGGGCAAGACCACCACGCTGCGCATGCTGGCCACGATCCTCCAGCCCACTTCGGGGACGGCGAAAGTGGCGGGGCACGACGTGGTGGAGCAGCCGGAGCAGGTGCGGCACCACATCGGCTTCCTCTCGACGGCCACGGCCCTCTACGGGCGGCTGACCGCGCGGGAGATGGTGGAGTACTTCGGCCGGCTGTACGGCATGAACGAGGCGGACCTGGCGCGGCGCATCGAAGAGCTGTTCACACGGCTGGACATGAACAGCTTCAAGGACGGGCGCTGCGACAAGCTCTCCACCGGGCAGAAGCAAAAGGTGTCCATCGCGCGCACCTTGGTGCACGACCCGCCGGTGATGATCTTCGACGAGCCTACGCTGGGCCTGGACGTGATGACCGCCCGCACCATCGTCGGCTTCATCAAGGAGTGCCGGCAGCGCGGCAAGACGGTGATCTTCTCTTCGCACGTGATGAGCGAAGTGGAAAAACTCTGCGACCACATCGGCATCATCCACAACGGCAAGATCCTGTCGGAGGGCACGCTCGATGAATTGAAGACCCGCCACCAGCTGTACGACCTGGAAGACATTTTTGTCCGCGTGGTGGGAGACAGCCGATGAACCTGCGCGCCGCCGGCGTGGTGTTCCGCAAGGAGCTGATGGACACGCTCCGCGACCACCGCTTCCTGATCACCTCCATCGTCGTCCCCATCCTGAGCTTCCCCGTGCTGATGCTGGGGTTCGGGAGCCTGGCGTTTGTGGTGGCCACGCGGGCCACCCAGCAGGAGCAGAAGGTGATGATCCTCGGCGCGCTGCACGCGCCGCAACTGAAACAGCGGCTCGAGAAGGTCAAGAACTTCGCCATTGTTCCCGAAGCCGCGGACTACACGCCGCGCATCAACGAGAAGAAGCTCCAGGCGGTGGTGCACGTTCCCGAAGGGATGGAAGAAAACCTGCGCGCCCATCCCGGGCAGGCGCAGACCCTGCGCATCTACCACTACGAAGGCGAATTGCGTTCGCGCTCGACGGTGAGTACCCTGCGCCAGGAAATCCGCGGGTATGGCGACGCGCTGGTGGGCGACCGGCTCAAGGGACGCGGCCTCTCGATCGAGCTGCTGACGCCCTTTAAGTTCGAGCAGACCAACGTGGCCCCGGACGAGCGCGTCACCGGGAACATCCTGGGCCTGATGCTGCCGTACTTCGTCATCATCTTCACGCTCACCGGGGCCATGTACCCGGCCATGGACCTGACCGCGGGAGAAAAGGAGCGCGGCACCATCGAGACCATCCTGGCCAGCCCCACCAGCCGCGCCGACCTCGTGCTGGGCAAATTCCTGCTGGTGCTGGTGGTGGCCCTGGTGACCACCATCCTGAGCCTGGCATCCTTCGCCGGCACGGCGCTGGCCGGCGCGGAACTCCTCCAGCGCGCCAACGTCAAGTTCTTTATCGTCATCAGCGGCAAGGCCATCGCCGCGGTCTTCTTCATGGTGCTGCCGCTGGCCATTTTCTTCTCCGCGGCGCTGATCGCCATCGCCATCCTGGCGCGCAATTACAAGGAAGCGCAGAGCTACTTGCAGCCGCTGATGTTCGTGGTGATCTTCCCGGCCATGGCCTCGCTCATCCCCGGGGTGCGCCTGACCACCGTGCTGTCGCTGGTGCCGGTGCTCAACGTGAGCCTGGTGTCGCGGGAGATTTTTTCGGGGCACTACCCGTGGGACCAGATCCTGGTGATCTTCGGCGCCACCAGCGTGTACGCCGCCGCGGCCATTTATGTCGCGGTGCGGCAGTTCCAGCGGGAAGAGGTGCTGTTCAGAACATAAGGCGGGAGGGCAGGAGGTCCAGAGGTCAGGAAAAAGAATGACGGGAAGCTTGGACTGTTCCGCTCCTGGCTTCTTGACTTCTTGACTGTCCTTCCCATGGGAGAGAACGGCAAAATGCAGCTCCGCAACACCCTGATCGTCTTTCGCAAGGAACTGAAGGACATGATGCGCGACCGGCGCACGCTGGTGGGCATGTTCCTTTTTCCCATTGTGATGTTTCCGCTGATGACCACGGGCTTCAACAGTTTTGAGCGGCGCATGCGCGACCGGGTGAAGCAGGAGCGCTCCACGGTGATGCTGCTGGGCGCGGAGAACGCGCCGGCGCTGGCCGAGAAACTGCGCGCCTCCGAGAACCTGGAGGTGATCCCGACGGCCGCCGGCTACGCCGCCCTGATCGGCGACAAGAAACTGCACGCCGCGGTGGAGTTCCCCGCGGGCTTCGAAGCAGCGCTCCAGGCGCACGCGACGGAAGCTCCGCTGGTGAAGATCTATCACTACAACACCGAGTCGCGCTCCGAAGCGGCCGCCAGCAAGATCGAAGTCCTGCTGGGAGAATACCGCGAAGGGGTGGTCACGCAGCGGCTGACCGCGCGGGGCCTGCCGGAGCCCTTCGTCAAGCCCCTCGAGACCAAGGAAGAGAACGTGGCCGCGCCGGAGAAAGTGAGCGGCAGCCGGCTGGCCATCATCCTGCCGTATTTCATTATCTTCCTGTGCCTGATGGGGGCCATCCACCCGGCCATGGACCTGACCGCGGGAGAAAAGGAGCGGGGCACGCTGGAAACCATCCTGGCCTCGGGCGTGCACCGGGGCGACATCGTGATGGGCAAGTTCCTGCTGGTGCTGCTGGTGTCGCTCACCACCACGGTGGTCTCCATCGCTTCCTACGGGGTGACCGCGGCCTACTCGTCGTCCTATATGCAGCAGATGACCGGAGGGCAGTCTTTCCGGATGAGCTTCGCGGCCATCGGGGCGGTTCTGCTGGTGTCGCTGCCGCTGGCCGTGCTCTTCTCCAGCGGCCTGATCGCCGTGTCGCTTTACGCCAAGAACTACAAGGAAGCGCAGGGGTATGTCGGGCCGGCCATGTTCGTGGTGATCGTGCCGGCCATGGCCGCGATGTTGCCGGGAGTGGACCTGAACACCACGCTGGCGCTGATCCCCATCGCCAACGTCAGCTTGATGATGAAAGAACTGCTCACCGGCGGCATGCCCGTGGGCTTTTTGCTGGCCACTTTCGCCAGCACCACGTTGTACGCGGGTATCGCCCTGCACATCGCCTATACCCTGTTCCAGCGCGAAGACGTCCTCTTCCGCACTTGACAAATCCCCCGCCCGCGCCTTATAAGCGCGCGAAGCACTCGTAAGAACCGGCTTTTTCGCCAGGAACGCCCCGCCGGGGGCTGGGGAGCGACGCCGATGCCTTGGAGCGAGCGCGGTTACGGCGACGAAGAGCACGACGAACTGGGGCAATACGACGAGGAAGAACCCGCGGCCCGGCATGAGGACGACTCTTCCGACGACGAAGAGGAGCTCATGGTCGAGGAGCGCCCCATTCCGCTGGCGCCCCCGCCGCCGGTTTCCCGGCCCGCCGGACGTTCCCGCCCCGCCAAAGCCAGGCGGAAAGCCAGGGGCAAGGCCGCATCCCGCCGGAAGAAACCGGCCCGGCGCCGCAAAGCGGTGCGCCGGCGCAAGCCAGCCCGGTCGCGCGGCAAGAAGAAGGCCCGGAAGCGCCGCCGCTAGCTGGGGCAGACCCGCCGCACAGCCCGGTGACGCGAAGCGCTTGCCGCCGGGGCGCCAGCCTCAAGTCTCAATGGAAACGTGGGCGATGCGGCCTACCAGCATATCCGCGTAGGTTTGCCCTTCTTCGACGGGAATGACTTCCACCGGGTAATCCGGGTTGTGCGGCCGCAGGACCAGCATGCGGGCCTGGGCCGGGTCGCCTTCGATTTCCAGGTATTTGACGGTGCAGCCGTCCGGGCGCCGTACCGCATACATGTTGCGCTCGCCCTTGCGGTAGGATTGCAGGCTGTTGAAGTGGCGGTCCACCAGCAGCGTGGAATTGGGGCCCAGCCGGGGCCACATGCTCATGCCCTCGCGGGTGTCCACCTTGATGAGCACGAAGCGGGTCCAGCCGCTGCGCTCGCCCCAGCCCGCCCCCGGAGGCAGCCCGGCCAGTTCCATGCGGATGCGCTTCAGGAACGCCCGCCGGAACTTGAGTACTTCTTTCACTTCCTCGTTGACGATCACCTCGCTGCCGGCGGCGATGCGGCCTTCCACCAGGGGGACATCGGCGTATTCCTCGTCGGCGCCCGGAGGAGTGGCGGCGTACTTTTCGAGCTGGCGGGCATCGAGCAGGTCGTAGAGCGACAAGCCGATGGCCTTGGTCACACGGTCCAGCGCCGAAAGCTTCAGGCCGCGCTTGCCGTTGAGGAAGTTGGAGATGTGCGCCTGAGTGAACTTGGTCCGGCGAGCCAGTTCCATTCCCGTCAGGGCGCCCGTGTCGATGCGCTTGCGCAGTTCTTTGCGCAGGTTCTCCTGCAAGCTGACAAAGCTCATGATGTGCCCATCTTATTTCAGCAAGCTAAGAAATGCAAGAGCCTGGAGGCTGCTTCAAGACCGCAGGGGCGGGTCTTCAGACCCGCCCCCTCCACCGTGCGGTCACTTGAAGGCACGCTTGAGCGCATCGTTCCACAGCGAGCAACGGCGTGGGCGGGTCGGAAGTAACCGCGCGGGCGGACCTCAAGACCCGCCCCTACGGTTTTGCAACGAGTCCTGGTGGCCCTGAATCCCGCCGGGAAGCGCCCGGGCTAGACCGCGACCGCCCCGGCGTGGTCCCCGCGCCGGTAGCCGTAGGCCATGTGCGGGGTGTTGAAGGCGAAGCCGGGCGCCCCGTGGCGGTCGAGCAGGATCAGCCCGCCAGTGCCGCGGCCGCGCTCGGCGAGCAGCTTTACGCAGGCATCGGCGGCTTCCTGCGCGGACCGGCCCGCGCGCAGCAAGTCCGCGGCGGCCTTGGCCAGCACCACGCGCATGATGGCTTCGCCCCAGCCGGTGCAGGAGACGCCGCCGGCTTCCGCATCCGCGTAGCATCCGCAGCCAATCAAAGGCGAGTCGCCCACGCGGCCGGGGAGTTTGCAGCAGGTGCCGCCGGTGGAGGTGCCGGCAACGAGGCGGCCCTGCGCGTCCATCGCGACGGCGCCCACGGTGCCGCTGTGGTCGCCGAAGTGATGCCCGGACTTGTGTCCTTCGCTCCCGGCGCAACGCAGCCAGGCCTGCCGCTCGCGTTCGAGCACCAGGTCCTTGGGCGCGCACAGGGCGATGCCGTGCTCCTGGGCGAAGAGCTCCGCGCCGGGGCCGGCCAGCATCATGTGGTCGCTCTCTTCGAGCACCTTGCGGGCTACGCGGATGGGGTTCTTCACCCGCTCGAGGGCGGCCACGGCGCCGGCCTTGAGCGTGGCGCCGTCCATCACCATGGCGTCGAGCTGCACCACGCCGTCGCGGTTGAGGTGCGAACCGCGGCCGGCATCGAAGACCGGCTCATCTTCGAGCGCTACAATGGCCGCTTCCACGGCGTCGAGCGCGGGGCCGCCCGCGGAGAGGACTTGCCAGCCGGCGTCCAGCGCGCGCCGGCAGGCAGCCCGGCAGTCTTCAATGGCTTCTTCCGGGATAGCCCACGCGCCACCATGAACGATGAGGGAAGGAGCAGGCATGTCAGAAGAACAGACGTACCACCAGGAAGAGTGTAGCGGCGGAAAGACCCAGCGCCATCATGCCGAACCCGGCCAGCATTTCCAGCAGGCCGCGGCTTTCCCGGGGCCGTGGGGCAGCGGTCATGGGTTCGCGCTTGCCGGCGGACTGGTCAAAGGTGCGGCGAAACAGGAGCAGATAGCGGTCCACCCAGTAGAGGATCTCCTGCCGCGCGCGCCACACCAGGTGCAGCCCCGCGAATACCAGGAGAATGCCGGCGAGTCCGAGTGAATCCAGCATGGTTCATGGCCCCGCATTGCCGAGCCACAACAGCATCAGGACCAGGCCCAGAAAGAGCGTCCACCGGGCGGCCGCGGATTTTGCAAAGCTGGGCTTCTCCGTGCCGATGGGATGCAGCGGCGCTTCTCCGCCGGGAGGCGTCGCTTCGGGCTGCGCGGGGGCCTGGACGGGCACAATGTCCACCACGCGGCCTTTCTTCATTTCGCGCCAGGTGTGGACGATGCGGTGGATCACGGTGAAATTGGGGCCGATGGCCAGCAGCCACAGCGCGGGGGCCATGCGGTCGCCCAACCCGCCCAGGATCATCAGCACAATGCGCTCCGGCCGCTCCCAAAAGCCGGCCTTGCAGGAGGGGATGAGCGACTCGGCGCGCGCCCGGGTGTAGCTGACCATCACCGACCCGGCCATGGCCACGCCGACCAGCACGGCGTAACGCCGCCGGTCCACGCTGGCGTAGTAGATGAGCAGGCCCATGTACAACAGCAAGTCGGAGTAGCGGTCAATCACGGAATCGAAGAAGGCGCCGAAGGTGGTGACGCGGCCCTGAGCGCGGGCCACGCGGCCGTCCACCATGTCGAACAGGCCGGCCAGGATCATCACCAGGCCGGCGGCCGGGAAGCGGCCCGCGGCGAAGAGCGTCATGGCCCAGATGTTGATCACCAGGCCGAGGAAGGTGAGCACGTTGGGGTGGACCCCGGTGGCCGCCAGCAGCGCGACAATCTTGTCGAGCAGCCAGCGCCCCCCTTCGCCGATGGTGCGGGTGATGGTCATTCGTGCGACGAGTTTCCCGAGCGCTCGCCCCCGCGGGGCAGTGTCAGCTCCAAAAAAGCGGACAGGCTGAAAGCCTGTCCTACGCTTCATCATGGATCGTCCGCAACTGGACGATCTCAAATTCCTTCAGGCCGGCGGGCGTTTGCACTTTCACTTCGTCGCCCTTGCGCCGTCCCAGTAAGGCGCGGCCGATGGGGGACGTTGTGGAGATCATGCCGTTGGCCGCATCGGCCTCTTCCGTGGTGACCAGCTTGTATTCCACTTCCGCGTCCTTCTTCAGGTCCAGCAGCTTCACGCGCGAGCCGTAGCCGGCGCGGTCTTTGGGGAGGTCGTCCAGGTTGAGCATGGCTACGTCGGCCAACCGCTTCTTCAGTTGCCCGAGCTTGGCGCTCAGGTAGCCCTGGCGCTCCTTGGCGAACTTGTACTCGGCGTTCTCAGAGAGATCGCCGTGCGCGCGCGCCTTCATCAGCTCCTTGGGCAGCTCCTGGTAGAGCTCTGTTTCGATGCTGCGCATCTCCGCTTCCAGCTTCTCTTTGATCTTTTTTGCGGGACTGCTCATGGCGCCTTAGAGTTCCTTCGTGGCCTGGATGGCGGAGAGGGCGGGATTCGAACCCGCGACCCCGGTTTTAGCCAGGGTAACTGCTTAGCAGGCAGCCCTGTTCGGCCACTCCAGCACCTCTCCGCGGAATATGCGGCCCTCGCCCGGGCCCCCAGCAGCCCGCGCTTCCCCAGGGTGCAACTTTGCCTGCTTGGCAAAAAGTATAGCACGGCGGCTGTAGGACTGGCCTCCGGGCCTGTCCACTGGTGAATTCGCCAAGACGCTGATTTGGGAATGGGGACCGCGTCAGCAAAGCGCGGTCAGCGGTCAGTAGTCCAGCGGCACTTTGTCCCACTCGCCGCGAATAATCGCGTCGCGGATTTGCTGGGGCGTGCGACCCTTCCTGGTGAGCTGGTCGGCCAGGAGAACCTCCCGGACGCACACGGCTCAACCGGCGCCGTGGTCCGTGGCGAAGCAGTCGAGCAGGCTGCCGTGGCCCAGCTTGTCGCAGTAGCAGTAGCAGGGCTGGACCGCCAGCACTTTGGGGATGCGCGCGGCGGCGCGGTAAGCGCGGGCCACCGCGGGAATGGAGAATTGCGAGGCGTCCAGCACCCGGGGAAGCGGGCCCGCCTCCGCGAGCGTCTTGTGAAAATGCGGGACACGCAAGCCGGAAGGCGCGGCGGGCAGGGAGGGCTGCGGCTGCACGGGCAGCGGCGCGGGCTGCACCGCCCCCGATGCGGGCGCGGGCAAACTCGCGCTGCTGCTCCCAGGCGCCTCGCGCCTCGAGACGCTCGCCACCACCAGGGCCAGCACCACTACCGCGCCTAGACCGGCCAGGATCATGCGCCTTGCATCCGTCGTCCCGGTCGCTGGTCCCTTGTCCTCTTGCCCTCTTTTCCTCTTTCCCATTCCTACTCCCGCTTGATCTGCCCGATCATGGCCACCGGCTCGTCCTTCTTCACCGGGGGCGTGCTGACTACATAGAGTACTTCACCGGCGAAGTTGGCGCGAAACTCGTGCAGCCTGTTCCCGAAATAGTCGGTAAGCACGGAAAGGAGCGTGCCCCGGGCCACCGTTTGCCCCGGTTGTACTTGCGGGTGCAGGACGCCGTCGGCGGGGCTGCGCAGCACTTCGCTGCGATCAATCCACATGGGATGCTCGGCGCGTTTGGGCTCGCCAGGGAGCATTTTGAAATGGCGCAGCAGGTTGAACGCGCCGGCTTCGGCCAGATCGGCGCCGTCGGTGTCAATGCGGCCCATGCCGCCGGTTTCCGTGGTGATGGAAGGCTTGCCGCGGGTGATGGCGGTGTTCGAGGTGTACACGGACTTGGCCGGGTCGGGGCTGCGCTCGTTGTCAATCACAATGTGGTCGAGACCGAAGGCGATGGCCATCTGCCGCGACTTCTCGTTCACCTCCGGGGTGCCGCTGGTCATCCAGTAGGTGTACGGGCGCAGGGCTTCGTTGCCGTCCCCGCAGTGCAGGTCCACCACGTAGTCGGAGCGCTCGATCACTTCGCGGGTGATGGCGTGGGCGATGCGCTCGGAAAGCGAGCCGTCGGCGCGGCCGGGGTACACGCGGTTCAAGTTCTTGCCGTCCGCCGGACTGTAGTAGGTGGTGCGACCGTGGAACGACGGCATATTGGCTACGTGCACGATAATCACCGTGCCGCTCAGCTCCTTGGGGTCCACTTTCGCGGGAAAGCGCTGCATGGCCACAATCGGCGAATACTCGTAACCGTGCGTGCCCGCCACCAGGCCGAGCACGGGACCGGCCGTGGCGCCGTGAATCACCGTGACCGGGATGCGCGTGCCCTCATCTCCGGCTCGCGCGGTGATTTCCAGGAACCCGGAGGCGCGCGTTCCCGGCGCCGCGGTGATTCTCCCCACGGTGAAACTCCGCGGCTGCGCGGAAAGAAACGTCCCGCTCACCGCAACCGCCGCCACTGCCAAGCCGAGGACGATGCACCCGCGCATGGGACGTTCCATTGGCGCCTCCCTCAGAGTCATCTGCGTTCATCTGCGTTTCCCAGGGCCTTGTCCAACGCATTGGCCGGGCGGTTCTCGCGCGTCCAGCGGACCGCGCCGCTCTCGTTCCCGAAGAAATTGCGGTAGCTGTAATTGCCCGGGCGGGCCAGCAGGGTGAACGTGTGCACATGGCCGTCGTCGGCGGGCGGGCCGGGGGTGTACTCGAGGCGGTAGCCCAGGCTTTGCGCCCGCTGCGCAGCCTCGCGCAGCCGGTCCAGCGCAGCCGGGGCCAGGCCCTCGAGCGAGCCGGGGAAACTGCCGTGCGCGTCGTGGTGCGCGGCCAGCGCCTTCCCCGCTTCGGCGAGAGCGGCCAGCCCGCGACTTTCCGCCTCGCCGGCCGCGTCGGTGGCGCGCTCCGGCAGGATGAACCACAGGAAGGCCCACATGGCCAGGATCATCGCGCCCCACACGGTGACGCGCTTCCATAGCACGCCCTCCGCGGGCCCAGCCGCTTCTTCCGCCGCCAGATCTGCGCCGCAGTAGGGACACACTTCGCTGGCCTGGTTGATAGGCTGCTCGCATTCCCGGCAGGTGTACATTTCTCGTGATCCGTGATGTCGTAACTCGTGATTCGTGACCAAGCCGCGGAAGACATTCTAGCCACAAAGGGGCTAGGCGTGAAGCAGAGCGGCGAAGCGCCGCGGCATTTGAGCCGTTCCCGCGATTCATGCTAGCGTACGCGCTTCCGGAAACGACCTGGGGGAAATCCTATGAAGCCGCGAGTTTGTTCGCTCTTGGTGCTGGCACTGGCGCTAACCGGCGCCGCGCAGGCGCAGCCGCGCGAGTTCGATTTTTACGCCTACGGGCCGTATGCGGAAGGAGCGCCGCGGCCGGAGCAGGTGCTGGGCTTCGCCATCGGGGCGCGGCACAGTTACCACCACCAGATGGAGGCGTACTTCGCGGCGCTGGCCGCCGCCACGCCGGTGCGCGGGCGCATCAAGCTCGAGCAGTACGGCACGTCCTTCGAGGGCCGCAAGCTGTGGCTGCTGTTCATCAGCTCGGAGGAGAACATCGCCCGCCTCGAGGAGATCCGCAAGCAGGTGGAGCGGCTGCGCGACCCCCGCGCCACTACGGAGATCTCCGCCCGCCGCATCGCCGAGACCACCCCGGCCATCGCCTGGATGAACTACGCCAACGACGGCAACGAGTCCGCGGCGTTCGAAGCCGCGATGCAGGCCGCCTACCAGCTCGCGGCCGGCGAAGACGCGCGCACGCGGCGCATCCGCGAGCGCCTGGTCACCATCATCAACCCCGCGCACACCGCCGACTCCCACGACCGCTTCGTCACCTGGTACAACGCCATCCAGCACGGCGCCGCCGGCAACCCCGACCCCAACGCCGCCGAACACCGCGGCGACTGGCTGATGGACTCCAACGATTCGCATTTCCACATTGATCCCAACCGCGACGCCTACGCCCTCACCCAGGTGGAGTCCCGCGCCATCGTCGCCCAGATCCACCGCTGGAACCCGCAGGTGTTCGTGGACCACCACGGCAACCCGCCCATCTTCTTCTTCCCGCCGGTGGCCCTGCCCGTCAACGAGAACTTCCCCGAGAGCGCCAAGAAGTGGGAGACCACCCTCGGCAAGAACATCGCCGCGGAGTTCGACAAGTTCGGCTGGAGCTACATGAACCGCGAGGTGTTCGACCTGTTCTTCCCCGGCTACTTCGACAGCTACCCGACGCTCAACGGCGCCACCGGCATGACCTTCGAGACCGACGGCGGCGGCAGCCAGGGCCTGCGCCTGGAGCGCGCCGACAAGACCATCTCGACACTGCGCGGCGGCATCGCCAAGCACTTCACCGGGACCCTGGCCACGCTCGACGCTACCGCGCAGGGCAAAGACCAGCGCCTGTTCGATTTCTACCTTTTCCGCAAGTCCGGCATGGAGGAGGCCGACCGCGAGCCGATGAAGCAGATCGTGCTGGCGCCGGGCGCCGACCGGCCGCGCCTGGTGGAATTCGTCTCGCTGCTGATGACCCACGGCATCGAAGTGCGCCAGGCGCCCGCGGGCTTTTCCTCCGCCCGCGCCCACAGCTACATGGACCGCAAAGGGCCTGTGGCCAGGCAATTCCCCGCGGGGAGCTACGTGATCCACCTGGCGCAGCCGCAGAAACGGCTGATCAAGGCGCTGCTCGAGCCGGAAGCGAAATTGAACGACGAGTTCGTCAAGGAAGTGCTGGCCCGCAAGGAGCGCAACGAACGGCTGGGCCGCGGCGCGGCCCGCGAACCCTACGGTTTCTACGACACCACCGCCTGGTCCATGCCGCTCACCTACGGCATCGAGGCGTGGTGGACGGAAGACGTGGCCGCCGGCGCGCAGCGCGCGGTGGCGCCGGCGGTTTCCGGCGGAGTGGAGGGCGGGCCCGCCGGCCACGGCTACATCTTCCGCTACGACTCCAACGCCGCCGCCAAACTGCTGGCGCAGCTCTGCAAGGAAGAGTTCAACCTGACCGTGCTGCGCGCGCCGATCCAGGCAGGCAACGAGACCTACGGCGCCGGCAGCATCCTGGCGCGCGTGGAACGCAATCCCGCCACGCTGCACGAGCGCATGGCGGCCCTGGCCCGTTCGACCGGCGTTTCCGTGCGCGCCTTGCACTCCGCGTGGACCGAGACGGGCAGGAGTTTCGGCTCCGGCACGATTGACGAGCTGCGCGCGCCCCGCGTGGCCATCGCCATGTACGAACCCACCAGCGGCCGCGCCTATGGGAGCCTGTGGTTCCTCTTCGAGCAAATCCTCGATTACCCCTTCACCCCCATCCGCACCAGCCACCTTCGCAACGTGGACCTGAGCAAGTATGACGTGCTCATTTTCCCGGACGGGGGGGACGCAGGCTACCAGGAGGCGCTGGGCACGGGCGGCATTGTCCGCATCAAGCAGTGGATCGAAGCCGGCGGCGTCTTCATCGGCATCCGCGGCGGCGCGGTCTTTGCCACGCGCCGCGGCGTGGAATGGACCACTTCCCGCCTGGCAGGCCGCGAGGAGCCGCCCGCGCCCGGGCAATCGGGCCAGGGCGGCGGGGCGCCGGCGTCTGCCGCGGCTCCCCAGGAAAAGGAACCGGAGCGCACGCCGGGCGCCATCCTCCGCGCGGACTTCAACCTGGTCCACTTTCTGACCTACGGCTACGGCGAATGTGGATCCGCGAATCCTGGCTGCGCGTCGCAGGAAGCGGTGATGCACAACTCCAGCTACATCTTCAAGCCCAGCAAGGAAGGCACCCACGTGGTCACCTATGCCAGGGAGAATCCGCGCCTCTCCGGCTTCCTGTGGGCCGATACCGAGAAGCGCATCGCCGGCACGCCGTTCCTGATTAACGAAACGATGGGCCGGGGCCACGTGATCCTCTTTGCCGACGACCCGAACTTCCGGCTGGTGTGGCCGCGGCTGACCCGGCTCTTCGTCAACGGAGTGTTCTTCGCGCCCAGCTTGCGCTGAAAACGTGATTCGTGACTCGTGACTCGTGATTCGTGACCTTGGATTTGTAGCCCTAACCATTCTGAAGAACCTCTTAGGAGGAGAAATGAGCGCACCAGGGCAACCTTCCATCTTTCGTTCATTCGTCGCCATAGTTCTAACCGGGTGCTTGATCAGCGCGGGCGCGCCGGGCCTGGCCCGCGCGGAGAAAAAACGCGCCGAGTCCGGCGCAAAGGCCGCCCCGGCCCCGCCGCCGCTCACGCTCGAGGCCATCTCCCGCGACGCCGGCAAGTGGATGGGCAGCGCGCCGGCGGGCGTGCGCTGGAGCGAAGACGGCGCCAAGCTGCACTTCAACTGGAATCCGGAGCGCGGCGACCGCGCCGAGCTCCATGAGCTCGACGTCCGCGCGCCGGACGCCAGGCCGGTCAAGGTTCCCTACGATCAGCAGCGCTGGCTTTCGTCCAACCCCGGCGCATACAACAACGATCGCTCTATGAAGGTGTACGCCTTCTCTGGCGACCTGTTCCTCTACGACCGGGCCACCGGCAAGACGCGCCAGATCACCCTGACCTCCGATTCCGAGTCCAACCCCCGCTTCACCGACGATGGCCGCGGCATCCTCTTCACCCGCAGCGACAACCTCTACGAGTGGGAGATCGCCTCCGGCCAGCTCCGCCAGTGGACCGACTTCCGCCGCGGCCGCGACCCCGAGGAAAAGCCCAAGCTCTCCAAGCAGGACGAGTACCTGGAGAAGCAGCAGGTGGAGATGTTCCAGATCATCCAGAAGCAGGAGAAAGACGAAAAGGAGAACCGCGCGCGCACCAAGCTGCAGCGCGGCCCCTTCCCCGACGCCACCTACTTGAAGGAGAACGAGGCCGTCTCCGCCATGCAGCTCAGTCCCGACCGCAAGCTGGTCACCTTCCTGCTCACCGACCGCAGCGAGCCCAGCAAGGCCAAAGTGCCGGAGATGCCCATGTACGTCACCAAGTCCGGCTATACGGAAATGGAGCGGCTGGGCACGCAAATCGCCGGCGGCGGGCGCTTCAAAGTGGGCGTGGGGCAGAACAAGCAGAAGCTGGGCGCCCTGGATGCGGCCACCGGCAAAGTGACCTACTTCGACTTTGCCCTGGACAAGCGCGAATTTACATTTGTGAACTTCGCTTCCCAGCCGGGGGAGGCCGGCGTCGTGCACTGGAGCGACGACGACCGCAACGCCTTCGCCGTGCTCCACGCCCAGGACAACAACGACCGCTGGATCATGCTGCTCGATTTCGCCGCGGCCAAGACCCGCATCCTCGACGTCGATCACGACGACGCCTGGATCCTGAGCGGGGGCGGCGGGCCCTTCGGCGGCGGCTCATTGGGGTGGCTGGATAATGAGACGTTGTGGTTCCGCAGCGAGCGCGACGGCTTCTTCCACATCTACACCCTGGGCATTGCCGAAGGCTCGAAACCGAGGCAGCTCACTTCCGGCAAGTGGGAAGTCACCGCCGTGGCCATGTCCCGCGACAAGAAGAGCTTCCTGCTCACCACCAGCGAGCCCGAGCCCGGCCAGCGCCAGTTCTACACCATGCCCGCAACGGGCGGAGCGCGCACCCGCGTCACCAGTGGCGACGGCGTCCACGCCGTCACCCTCTCGCCCGACGAGAAGTGGCTGGCGGTCACCTCCTCCACGCCGGACACGCCCACGGACCTGTACCTCATGGAGAACCGCCCGGGGGCCGCGGCTCGCCGCCTCACCGACTCCTACTCGGACGAGTTCAAGGGCTACCTGTGGCGCAAGTTCGACCTGGTGCAAATCCCCGATGCCTATGGCAACCAGCTTTACGCGCGCTGGTACAAGCCCGAGAAGCCGCACGCCTCAAAGCCTGCGGTGATTTACGTCCACGGCGCTGGCTACGCCCAGAGCGCATGGCGCAACTGGGGCGGCGCAGGCACCACGCCCTTCTTCAACGTGCTGCTCCAGGCGGGCTACACGGTGCTGGACCTCGACTACCGCGGCTCCTCCGGCTACGGGCGCGACTGCCGCACAGACATCTACCGCAACATGGGCGGCAGAGACATTGACTCCGCCGTCTCGGCCGCCAAATGGCTGGCCGCCACCCACGGAGTGGACCCGCGCCGCATCGGCATCTACGGCGGCAGCTACGGCGGCTTCTTCACCCTGATGGCGCTCTTCAAGCACCCCGGTGTGTTCGCGGCCGGCGCGGCGCTCTATCCGGTCACCGACTGGGCCCACTACAACCACCCGTACACCTCGAACATCCTCAACGCGCCCTACGAGGACGACGAGGCCTACCGCCGCAGCTCGCCCATCTACCACGCCGCGGGCTTGCAGGACCGCCTGCTCATCCTGCACGGCATGTTCGACCGCAATGTCCATTACCAGGACACCATCCGCCTGGCCCAGCGCCTGATCGAGCTGAAAAAGACCGGCTGGGAACTGGCCAGCATGCCCATCGAAGACCACGGCTGGCAGAACGAGCCTTCGCGCCTCGATTCTTTCCGCCGCATCTTCGGCCTCTTCGAGCAGGTGCTGAAGCGCCCGCTGCCACCATTGCCTAAGACCCCTGCGGCGCCGAAGAGCGCCAGAGCGGGTCGCAGTAGTACCCCGCCGGCCCTGTAGCGGCTCGTTTGTGCGCTGCCAGGACGGTTGATGGGAACACGGATGAACACGGATAGGCACGGATAGGCAAGAGAGAGGAGCAGACGCTGGGCATCCATCACGTAACCGCCGTGTCCGGCATCTGCCTTACGCTCCGGTTGCGGTTCCGGCATCAGCGTTTATCTGTGTTCCTCCGTGTTCCAAGCGACTTCGGCCGTCTTGCAGTCTCTATTTGACGGCCTGTCGTTTTGTCGCTATTCTGAATGCAGGCGAAAGACGATGTTTGCTGCTTTCTATTAGCTGACCTCTCCGGCCCCCCCGCGGGTCCAGCCCCCGGGGCTCTTTTCCCTTTTCTCATTTCTCTTTTCGGTGTGAAGGCATCGCCATGGCGACACTGACGTTATTTGAAAAGCTCGACCAGATTGAAACGCGCTACGACGACCTGACCGCGCAAATCTCCTCGGCGGAGGTGCTGGCCGATTCCGCGCGCTACCAGAAGCTCGCCCGCGCGCATGCGGAGCTGGGCGAAATGGTGACCAAGTACCGCGCGTGGAAGGAAATCGAAAAGGGTCTGGCCGGCGCGCAGCAGATGCTCGTCGAGGCGGAAGACGCCGAGCTTAAGCAGATGGCCCACGACGAAATCCGCCACCTGGGGGAGCGCAAGGAAACCGTCGAACGTGAGCTGAAAACGCTGCTCCTCCCGCGCGACCCCAACGACGAGAAGAACATCATTCTGGAAATCCGCGCCGGCACCGGCGGCGACGAGGCCGGGCTCTTTGCCGGTGAGCTCTTCCGCATGTACTCGCGTTACGCGGAGTCGCAGGGCTGGCGCGTCGAGGTGCTGGACAGCTCGCCCTCCACCATGGGCGGGCTGAAAGAGATCATCGCGGGCATCACCGGGCGCAAGGTGTATTCCAAGCTGAAGTACGAAATGGGCGTGCACCGGGTCCAGCGCGTCCCCAAAACGGAGCAGCAGGGGCGCATCCACACCTCGGCGGCCACCGTCGCCGTAATGCCCGAGGCGGAAGAAATCGACATCCAGATTGAGGCCAAGGACATCCGCATCGACACGTTCTGCTCGTCCGGCCCCGGCGGCCAGTCCGTGAACACCACCTACTCCGCGGTGCGCATCACCCACCTGCCCACCAACACGGTGGTCTCGTGCCAGGACGAGAAGTCGCAGATCAAGAACAAGGACAAGGCCATGCGCGTGCTGCGCTCGCGCCTGTACGAGCTGGAGCGCGAGAAGCAGCAGCAGGCCATCGCCGCCGCGCGCCGCGGGCAGATCAAGTCCGGCGACCGCAGCGAGAAAATCCGCACCTACAATTTCCCCCAGAACCGCGTCACCGACCACCGCATCGGGTTCACGCTGCACCAGCTCACCGAAGTGATGGACGGCAAGCTGGCCCCGCTAGTGGACGCGCTGGTGACGCACTACGAAGCTGCACGCCTGAAACAGGAACTGGTGGAGGCGTGAGCCCGGAAAAAAAGGCAAAAGGAAAAGGGCAAAAGGCCAGGGAAAAGAGCGGAATCTCCTGCACGGTGATTGGGTGCGTGACAGTCCCTATATGCCTTACTCGAGCCACGAATCACCAACCACGAATCAGGCATCACCACCGCGCGACACCCGTGCCGCGCTGAAGTCGGCCATGGCCCGCCTGCGCGCCGCGGCCGTACCCTCGCACACGTTGGCCGCAGAGTTGCTCCTGATGCGCGTGCTGGGACGTGACCGCGCGTGGCTCTACGCGCATCCCGAGGCGCCGCTGGGCGCGGGCCACGCGCAACGGTACGCCGACCTGATCGCCCGCCGCTGCGACGGGATGCCCACGCAATACCTCACCGGCCACCAGGAGTTCTGGGGGCTCGCTTTCGATGTGGCGCCAGGTGTGCTGATCCCGCGCCCCGAGACGGAGCACTTGGTTGAGGTCGCGCTGGCGCGGCTGGGACCGCTGCGTTCGCAGGAGCCGCTGCGCGTGGCCGACGTGGGCACGGGCTCAGGCTGCCTGGCCGTAGCCCTGGCGCGCGAGCTGCCTCGCTGTCATGTCGTCGCTACAGACATTTCCCCCGCGGCCCTCGCGCTGGCGCGGCGCAATGCCGCAAAGCTCGGAGTCAGCCGACGCATCGAGTTCCGCGAATGCCATCTGTTGGATGGGGTCCTGCACCCGTCTCCAGTCATCAATCACGTGTCACGAATCACGAGTCACGAATCACGTCCTTTCCACCTCCTCGTCTCCAACCCGCCCTACATCCCCACGGGCGACCTGGCCGCACTGCCCCGGGAGGTGCGCGAGCATGAGCCGCGCCCGGCGTTGGACGGCGGGCCCACGGGGGACGCCCTCTATCCCCCACTCATCACCCAGGCGGTTCACGGCCTGGCACGCGGCGGCTTGCTGGTTCTGGAAGTGGGCTATAATGGTGTTTCGCGGGTGCGGGCCTTGCTCGAGGGCAGCGGCCAGTGGGGGAACATCGAAGACACTCGCGATCTCGCGGGAATCCCGCGCGTGCTGGCCGCCGCCAGAATCTGACTCGGAATACCTGCTCATGCCCAAAGCGAAGATCCTCAAGCTGCTGCAGTCTGACCCGGACAAGCTCTACGACGACGGGGAGCTGTGCAAGGCCCTGAACGCGGGAGACTCGACCAAGGAACACGAACGCATCGCGGAAGCCTGCCGCGAGCTGCTGCGCGCCGGGCAGATCCGGAGGTTCAAGCACGAGAACCGCATGGTTAACGGCGCGCGCAAGACCGAGTTTCTGGCCCTGCGCCGCAGGGAAAAAAAAGAAGACGCGCAGGCGCTTGAAAAGCGCGGCGCATTCGAAGTGGCGGTGCGTCCGGAAGAGGGCCTGGCCCGCAAGGACTTCGCCGAGCGGGCCCGCGAGGTGATGAACGAGTTCTACGGGCGGCCGCTCAAGCCGCGCAAGATCGGCGGCACCAAGATCTGGGACTACGTTTCCCCCGACGGCATGGTGGTGGGCGACGCCCGCTGGTTCGGCAACTCCGTGCCCGCGGCGCGCGCCTTCATCAGCGAAGCCATCTGGCTGCTGGAGAAGGTGGGCGCCGTGCAGAAGTTCGTGGTCTTCGGCGGCGAGGCGGAAGTGCCGCGGCAGTGGCTCGAGCTGTGGGCTACGCTGTGCCCGGAAGACGTGGCGCTCTTCTATCTGGACGGCAAGGGCGAATTACACGAGCTGTGAGTGAACTCTGAACGTAGAACTCAGAACGAACTGACAGCTTGTGGCCGCGGGTCACCAGTCGGCGGCCGGCTGTGTGCTAATTCGACTCCGGCCTCCCCTCCTCTACCGAAGCAACACGCGGTGCGCGTATGCCCAAACTGGCCACCTATCGAGCCAAGAAGTTCCCGCGCGGCCCTTTTCCCACTCCCGCTGCTTCCTTTGCCTCCTCTACTTCCTCCACTTCCCTCACTTCCCCCGCCCCCATCCTCCACGTGGACATGGACGCCTTCTTCGTCTCCGTGGAATTGCTGGCCCGGCCGGATTTGCGCGGCCTGCCGGTGGTGGTGGGCGGCGGGCCGCACCAGCGTGGCGTGGTGACCGCGGCCAGTTACGAAGCGCGCCAATTCGGCGTCCATTCGGCCATGCCGCTGCGCACTGCGGCGCGGCTGTGCCCCGGCGCGGTGTTCCTGCCCGGCAGCCACCACCTGTACGGCGAATGGAGCGACCGCGTCGCCGTCATCCTGCGAAAGTATTCGCCGGTGGTGGAAATGGCCTCCATTGACGAAGCCTATCTGGACCTGGCGGGCACCGAGCGCCTGCACGGCCCGCCGCTGGCCGCGGCGCACAAGTTGCTCACCGAAATCCGCAACGCCACCGGGCTGCCTTGCTCCGGCGGACTGGCGCCCACGCGGCTGGTGGCCAAAGTGGCCAGCGAACAGGCCAAGCCGCGCGGGCTCTTGTCTGTGCCGGCGGGCGCGGAGGAAGCGTTCTTGGCGCCCCTTCCGGTGCGCAAAATCCCCGGCATCGGCGAGGTGACGGAAAAAGCGTTGCACGGGCTGGGTATTCTGACCGTGGGCCAACTCGCGGCCATCCCGCTCGAGACACTGGAAGAGAGCTTCGGCCAATGGGGCACGGCGCTCTACCGCAAAGCGCGCGGCCAGGACGCCTTCGAGTTCTTCGTGGACGCGGAGCCCAAGTCCGTCTCGAACAACAATACTTTCGCGGAAGACACGGCGGACCGCGCCCAGCTCGACGCGATGCTCAGTTTCCTCACGCAGAAGGCCGCCAAGCGGCTGCGCCAGGCGGGGCTGCACGCGCGCACCGTCACGCTGACCATCCGCTACGCCGGCTTCGAAACACACGCCCGGAGCAGGACGCTGCCGGAGGCCACCGACCTCGACGCCGTCGTGCACGCGTGCATCCGGCGCCTCTTCGACGCCCATTGGGACCGCAGCCGCAAGGTGCGACTGCTCGGCGTGGGCCTCTCCTCGCTTACGCACGGCGAGCCGCAACTGGACCTGCTCGAAAGCGCCCGCCGCGAGCGGCTCGAAAAGCTCGCCCGCGCCACGGACCGCCTGCGCGACCGCTTCGGCCACGACAAGATCCAGCTCGGCGGCTCCCTCGGCAACACCATCGAACCGTAGTGGCGCAGCCACTGCCGCCATTCCTCCCGCAAAAGAGTGAGACAATATGCGCTATGAGCGCTGCGCGCCAACTCGCTGAGCATGTTTGCGCCCTGCTGTGCGCGGCGGGGCACCAGGCATACTTCGTGGGCGGATGCGTGCGCGACCTGCTGCTGCGGCGCGAGCCCGCCGATTACGACGTGGCCACCGACGCCACGCCCGACCGCGTGCAGCAACTTTTCCCCCGCACCGTGGCCGTGGGCGCGCAGTTCGGCGTGGTGCTGGTGGCCGACGACCAGACCCAGGTGGAAGTGGCCACCTTCCGCAGCGACCTGGGTTACAGCGACGGCCGCCATCCGGACCGCGTGGCCTACTCGAATCATCCCGAACAGGACGCCCTGCGCCGAGACTTCACCATCAACGGAATGATGCTGGACCCGCGCGACGGGCGCGTGCTCGACTTCGTGATGGGCCAGGAGGACCTGCGCGCGGGTCTCATCCGCGCCATCGGCCGGGCCGGCCACCGCTTCGCCGAAGACAAGCTGCGCATGGCCCGCGCGGTGCGCTTCGCCGCGCGCTTCGGCTACCGCATCGAGGAGCAGACGCGCGCTGCGATTCGCGGGCTGGCCGCGCAGGTCGCCCAGGTTTCGCCCGAGCGGTTGCGCGAGGAGCTCACCAAGATGCTCACGGAGGGCGCCGCGCGCCGCGCGTTTGAACTGCTCGACGACACCGGCCTCCTCCCCGTACTGCTGCCTGAAGTGGCGGCGATGAAAGGCGTCGAGCAGCCCCCGCAGTTCCATCCCGAGGGCGACGTGTGGGTCCACACGCGGCTGATGCTCGAGAAGCTGGCGGCCGGCTGCTCGCCCACGCTGGCCTGGGGCGTGCTGCTGCACGACGTGGGCAAGCCGCCCACCTTTGCGCCGCCGGTCGGCCCCGAGGGGCGTATCCGCTTCGACGGCCATGTGGAAGCGGGGGCGCGCATGGCCGAGGCCATCTGCCGCCGTTGGCGTTTTTCCAATGAAGAGACCGATCAGGTGTGCGCGTTGGTGGCGCACCACCTGCGCTTCAAAGATGCCCCGCAGATGAAGGCCTCCACGCTGAAGCGCTTCGTGCGCCTGCCGCGCTTTGAAGAGCACCTGGAACTGCACCGGCTGGACTGCCTGGCCAGTCACGGAAACCTCGAGAACTACGAGCTGGTGCGCCGCTTCCTGGCAGAGACCCCGCCCGAAAAGGTGCGGCCGCCCCGCCTGCTCACAGGCGACGACTTGCAAGCCATGGGATACCTACCCGGACCACGGTTCAAAGAAATTCTGGCGGCGCTGGAGGAGGCGCAGTTGGAGGGGCAACTCCAGGATGAGGCGGATGCGCGCAGCCTTGTAAGTCGTTTGTTTAAAATTAATTAACGAAAGATTTGACAAACATTAGTGCGGTTCGCTAATATTTGTTTACGGCTGTGATGGTATTTAGCATCCTTTCACAGCCCCACAACATCCTATTGATGGCCCGCCGATAGGATCACTGAGTTTCGCCGGAGGGGAGAGCGCCTCAGCGCAGCACATGAGTGACCGACACATTCCGATCCCGCAGGATCTCCCGATTCTGCCGGTGCGTGACATGGTCCTGTTTCCCGGCGCGGTGCTGCCGCTGACCGCAGGACGCGAGAGTTCGGTGGCCCTGCTGAACGCGCTCAAGGGCGACTTGAAACTGATTGGCGTGGTCACGCAGCTCGATCCGCGCGTGGAGGACCCGGGCGCCTCCGACCTGCATGCCACCGGCACCGCCGCCCGCATCCACAAGACCTACAAACTGCCCAACGGCCATCTGGTGGTGTTCCTCGAGGGCCTGGACCGCATCAAGGTGGGCGAGATGGCCGCGTTCAAGCCCTTCCTGCGCGCGCGGGTGGAAGTGCAACCGGACACGGTGGGGCAGGCCGACTCCGAGCTGGCCGCCCTACAACGTAACGCGCTGGAACTGTTCAACAGCGTGGTGGAGCGTTCCTCGCAACTTTCCGACGATCTCCAGACGGTGGCCCAGAACATCAGCGAGCCGGGCCGCCTGGCGGACTTCATTGCCGGCACGCTGCCCTCGCTTTCCACGCTGGTGCGCCAGGAGCTGCTCGAGACCTTCAACGTGCGCGTGCGCTTCGAGACGCTGATCCGCGAACTGACCAAGGAACTCGAAGTCCTGGAAGTTCGCAACAAGATCAACGAGCAGGTGCAGGAGCAGGTAAGCCAGAACCAGCGCGAGTACCTGCTGCGCGAGCAGATGAAGGCCATCCAGAAGGAGTTGGGCGAGAGCGACGATGCCCAGACCGAAGTCGATGAACTGCGCAAGAAGATGGAAGAGTCCGGGATGCCCGCCGAGGCCCGCAAGGAGTGTGAGCGGGAGTTGAAGCGCCTGGCGCGGATGACCCCGGCCTCCGCGGAGTACATGGTGGCGCGCACCTATCTGGAATGGATGACCGCGCTGCCCTGGACCAAGTCATCGGGGTCCGCGGAAATTGACCTGCCCCGGGCGCAGGCCATCCTCGACGAAGACCATTACGACATGGAGAAGGTCAAGCAGCGCATCCTCGAGTACCTGGCGGTGCGCAAGCTGCAGCCCTCGATGAAGGGGCCCATCCTGTGCTTCTCCGGCCCGCCGGGCGTGGGCAAGACGTCCCTGGGCAAGTCCATCGCCCGCGCGCTGGGACGGAAGTTCGTCCGGGTGGCGCTCGGCGGCATGCACGACGAAGCGGAGATCCGCGGCCACCGCCGCACCTACATCGGCGCGCTGCCCGGCCAGGTTATCCAGGGCCTGCGCCGCGCGGAATCGCACGACCCGGTATTCATGCTGGACGAAGTGGACAAGCTGGGGCGCGACTTCCGCGGCGACCCGAGCGCCGCGCTGATGGAAGTGCTGGACCCGGAGCAGAACAACGCCTTCCGCGACCACTATCTCGACGTGCCCTTCGATCTCTCGAAGGTGCTCTTCATCGCCACCGCCAACTGGCTCGATCCCATCCCGGAGCCCTTGCGCGACCGCATGGAGATCATCGAGCTGCCCGGCTACAGCGAAGAAGAGAAAGTGCACATTGCCACACGCTACCTGATCCCCAAGCAGGCCGCCGAGCACGGCCTGAAGGCGGGCGAGCAGATCGAGTTCACCGACGGGGGTCTGCGCGCGGTGATCCATGACCATACCCGCGAGGCCGGCGTGCGCAGCCTGGAACGGCAGATCGCCACCCTGTGCCGCAAGCAGGCCCGCCGCATCGCCGAAGGCAAGGGCGACAAGCTGCGGGTGACGCCGGAGGCCGTGCGCGAATTGCTGGGCGTGCCGCGGTACCGCACCGAGAAAGAGGCCGAGGAGCGCGTGAAGCGCGCCGGCGTCAGCGTGGGCCTGGTGTGGACACCGGCGGGCGGCGACATCATCTTCGTCGAGGCCACGCGCATGCGCGGCGGCAAGCAGTTCACCACCACCGGGCACCTGGGCGAGGTGATGCAGGAGTCCATGCGCGCCGCGCTCTCCTGGGTGCGCTCCAATGCCGAGCGCTACGGGATTGACCCGGACTTCTTCTCGAACCAGGACATCCACATCCACGTGCCCTCGGGGGCCATCCCCAAGGACGGCCCTTCCGCGGGCGTGGCCATGGCCGTGGCCCTGGTGAGCCTGCTGAGCGGGCGGCCCATCCGGCCGCGCGTGGCCATGACCGGGGAAATTTCCCTGGCCGGCGTGGTGCTGCCCATCGGCGGCGTGAAGGAGAAGGCCCTGGGCGCCAAGCGCGCCGGCATCCGCGAAATTATTCTCCCCGCGGACAACGAGCTGAACGTCCACGAGGACCTGCAACCGCACATGCTGGAAGACCTGACGCTGCACTACGTCCGCAGCATCCACGAAGCCATCGAAGTGGCCTTCGGCCCCACCGAAGCGCCGCAGGAGAAGCCCGCTGTTCGCGGCGGCGTCGAGCGCCCCGCCGCGGCCGCCCCGCCCGGCAGCGTGCATTAGCGCGCGCGCAATCGCCCGCTGCCGCGCTGTGATACTCTGGCTTTTTCGCCGGGGCTCACGAGACTTGCCGCGTTCCTCACAACAGATTGCGCTGCTGGCGCAGGAAACGGTGCGCGCGCTGCTGCGCTACCTGGTGGCCCAGCGCCCCATTGAGGAGTTCGTGCAGCGCTACGCGGCCACCTTCCAGCGCCAGGGCCTGCTGGAGAGCCCCTTCCGCCACCGCGAGCTGGTCACCACACTCACGCGCGAGGCCCTGGTGGCGATCACGGCGCAGGTCAACGCCGACATCCCTCGCCGCCTGCTGGACCACAAGGGGCCGGCCACGCCCGCGGACGAGAAACAGTTCGAGACCTTTCGCGAGGAATACTACCTGGAGCTGGCGCGCGCCATGCACTGGACCCCGCTCGAGCTGGAAGAGTTCTGGGGCGACGTGGAGCTGCACGCGCAGATGAACTCGCCGGCCGCACCCGGGCGGCCCGGCGGCCCTTGGCGTGCGAAACAGCAGAAGGCCGCGGCCGGCCCTTTTGCCGACCGCTGCGCGCTGTTGCTCGACCCGTCCCTGCTGGAGAAGGCCCGCCAGTCGGCGGCTGCGCTGCTGGAGCACCTGCAAGCCGCTACCGAGAAGACCCTCACCGCCGTGTTCCGCCCGCAACGGATGTAGGCAATTTTCATGGATCGCGTGTAGGTAAACAGGGCCAGCCAAAGCTGGCCCCTAAACCATGCATTAAGACGCTGCGGCGCGTTCACCTGCCGGAGAGAAAGGGGAAATGGCTGGCGGCGGCCATGAAAAACAGCATAGGAATGGAGAGCCAGGCGTTCGCGCGCGACACTTTGAACGCCAGGCGCGCCAGGCCCGCCGCTTCCGGCGGCAGGGGCGTGCCGGCGTCGGCGTTGGCTTTGGTCCACAGGATGAGTTTTTTCTGCACGCGCCAGATGACGCCCCACACGTTGAGCAACATCATGTAACCCATGCCGCCGCCGACGGCGATGCTCAGTGACTTGGCGGAAGCGCCGGGGTGCGCGTTCAACTCCAGCACCACCCAGGACGCCGCGGCGACTACCAGCGCGAACACCACGCCCAGCACGCGCCCCTCATTGAGCGGCCCGCTGCCTTGTTTGAAGCACACGTAAAGGACCGCCCAGGTCACCGACCACACCAGGAACCACCAACCGAACCAGCGCCACGCCAGCCCGCTGTCCCCGGCGTTTTGCGCGTCGCGCATCAGGTAGATGACGAAGTACAGCACCCCCGCCAGCACCGTCCACACCGCGCCCCAGCGGAACCACCACAGCGCGCGCGGCATCAGCACGGGCACAACCTTGCCGCGCGTCGCTGGGTCCAGCTCCTTCATCACCGGCGTGCTCACCAGGTTGAAGAAATACAGCAGCCCAATCCAGGTGATGCCGCCCAGGAAATGCAGCCAGCGCAGGCCCTGCTCTACCCAGGCCATGGCGTTCGCTGGAAACTCGATGTTGAGATCAAGAAGCGCCAGGAGGCACATCTTCATAGGTAAGGTGTGTTCCGTGTTCCGTGTTCCGTATTTCCGGTCACCCGGTTCTGCGTGCTGAGCTCTGCCTTCTGCCTTCTAACTTCTGCCTTACTTCGAGGCTGCCGCGAAGTTCGCGGCCACCGCGTTCCAGTCCACCACGTTCCACCAGGCTTCGATGTAGTCGGGCCGCCGGTTCTGATACTTCAGGTAGTAGGCGTGCTCCCAAACGTCCAGGCCCATCACCGGTTTGCCGCCGCTCATGAGCGGATTGTCCTGGTTGGGGGTGGACTCGATGGCCAGCTTGCCGTCCTTGATCACCAGCCAGGCCCAGCCGGAGCCGAAGCGGCCCACGCCCGCGGCGGCGAACTTGGTCTTGAAGTCGGCGAAGGAGCCGAAGGCCGACTTGATGGCGTCGCCCAGCGGGTCGGCGGGCTCGCCACCGCCGCCCTTCTTCATGATCTTCCAGAACATGGAGTGGTTCCAGTGGCCGCCGCCGTTGTTGCGCACCGCGGCGCGGATGGCTTCGGGCGCCTGGTCAATCTTCCGGCAGATGTCGTCAATGGACCAGGATTGCAGGGCCGCGGCGGACTCGAGGGCCTTGTTGAGGTTGGTCACGTAAGCGTTGTGGTGTTTCCCGTGGTGAATCTCCATAGTCATCTTGTCAATGTGCGGTTCGAGCGCGTCGTGCGCGTAAGGCAGCGCGGGCAATTCGTGGGCCATGCGTCTCTCCTGTTGGACAGGCTCTTACCCCGTCCATTCTCTCTTCCCGGCAAGCCACTCCGGACTTTCCTGATTGAGGTTTCGTATCTTATCGGCCCGTCTCGCCGATTACAAGCGGCAGGCCATCAGCTCTTGAGCTTGCGGACGGTTTCCACCAGCGTGGCGGCCAGTTGCTCGACGCTGGCCTTGCGCTTGGCGTCCGCCAGCGTGCCATCCGGGGCAAACGCTTCATGCGCTTTGGATACGGCCACCTGGCCGGGCAGGACCAGCACCTGGATGCTGCTGAGGATGCTGCGCACGGTGACCAGCCCGCGCAGGCCGCCCAGCGCCCCGGGCGAAGCGCTCAGCAGCGCCGCGACCTTGCCGGAGAAACACTCGAGGGGCTTTTCTCCGGGAGCCTCACGCGACACCCAGTCGATGGCGTTCTTGAGCACCCCGGAGATGGAGCTGTTGTACTCAGGGGAGGAGATCAGCAGCGCGTCGTGCGACTTGAAGAGCGCTTTCAGCTTGCGCGCATTCTCAGGCAGCCCTTCGCGCGATTCGAGGTCTCCGTCATACAGCGGCAAGGGGTAGTCGCGCAAGTCAATCAGCGTGACCTCGGCGCCCGCGGCCCGCGCTCCCTCCGCGGCAATGCGCGCCAGCTTCTTGTTGAACGAATCCGTCCGCGTGCTTCCCGCGAAGGCCAGGATTCTCGGGGGTGTGGTTGGCGTCATTCGGTCCTCAGTCTTGGAACACGGATGAACAGGGATGGGCACGGATCGAGACGGGAAGGGAAAGGTCAGGCAAAGCGGACCTGCGGAAATGACCCTTTCCAGTTTCCCTTCCATTGTCTGTGCTCATCCGTGTTGATCCGTGTTCATCCGTGTGCCAAAAACCGGTCACTGCGCCGGCTGGTCGAATTGCGCCAGGGGGAAGCCGCGGTCGCGCCACGCGTGCAGCCCGCCTTCGAGCGGGCGGACGCGAGTGACCCCTTTGCGCTTCAGCAGGAGCGCCAGCCTGGCGCTCGACGCCTCGTTCGGTCAAGTACAGTAGAGAATCACGTCGCGGTCGCGCGGGATGGCGTCGTGATGGTTCTCGATTTCTTCGGCGTCCAGGCGGTGCGCGCCGGGGATCACCTGCGGGTCGCCCGCGAAGTCCGCCGCGTGGCGCAGGTCCACGATAACCACTTCCTCGCCGGCAGCGATCTTCCGCTGCAACTCCTCCGGCGTGATGCGCGCGATGCGCAACGATCGGAGGAAGCGCTGCCGCTGGATGTACTTCACCAGGATGTAGGCCGCCAGGGCCGCGAAGAGCAGGCCCAGGAGTCCCGTGCCCAGCGTGGCCGTTTGCCGCGCCACCGCCTCCAGTTGGTTCGAGAACAGGTAGCCCAGGCCGGCGAAGGCCCCGGCCCACAGGAACGCGCCGGCCAGGTCGTAGATCAGGAAGCGGGAGAAGCGCATCTGGAAGACACCCGCCAGCGGCGGGGCCACCGTGCTGAAGCCCGGCAGGAACTTGGCAAAGAGCAGCGCCCGCGCGCCGTGCCGCGCGAACATCTTCTCGGTGTTGCGCACGCAGGAGTCCGGCTCGAGCGAGACCCGGCACAGGAAGTTCAGCGCTTTCGAGCCGCGCCGGCGCCCGATCTCGTACCACACCGCGTCGCTGATCAGCGAGCCGGCTCCCGCCACCAGCAATACCAGCGTCAGGTTCAGCTTGCCCGCGCCGGCTAGCGCGCCCGCCGCCAGCAACAGTGGCACCGCCGGGATGGGCAGGCCAAGCTGCTCCAGCAGCACCCAGGCGAACACCACCAGGTAACCGTAGCGGATCAGGAATTCAATGGACTCGGTCATGGCCAGGAAGAAGTCCGCAGGCAGAAGTTAGAAGGCAGAAGTGAATGCTGAATGCTCAGGGCTGCAAGCTTGAAAGCCGCTGACTTCGCCCTTCCGCCTTCTTCATTCTGCCTTCTGCCTTCCACTCTGCCTTTGGCCTTTCCGAATACGCCCGCGTTCACTTGAGTTCGCGTTCTCACTGCGCCTCGGGCAGATCCAGCAGGATGAACTCCGCGTCTTTGGATGCCCGCGCGGTAAAGCGCGATTCTCCGGCCATGCGCGCCTGGTCGCCCGCGGCCAGCGTGACCGCTCCGTTCGACCCGGCCAGCTCCACCTCGCCGTGGGTCACAAAGAGGTACGGCCGGCGCGCCGCGGCCGTGCGGTGCTCCACCTGCTGGCCGGGCGCGAGCGAGGATAGATAAATGGCCGCGTCCTGGTCAATGCGCAGGGTACCGGGCAGGCCGCCGCCGGAAACCACCGGCAGCAGCTTGCCGGCGCGCTCCTCGGCCGTGAACCGGCGCTGTTCCCACCGGGGTTCGAGCCCCTGGGTGCGCGGCAGCACCCATAGTTGGAGCAGGTGCAGCGGCTCGCTTTTCGAGTGGTTGAACTCGGAGTGGCGGATGCCCCGCCCGGCGGACATGACCTGGACCTCGCCGGGGCGGATCACGCCGGAGTTGCCGAGGCTGTCGTGGTGCTCGAGCGCGCCCTCCAGCACGCAGGTGATGATCTCCATGTCGTGATGCCGGTGCATGGGAAAACCGCCGGCGGGCTGGATGACGTCGTCGTTGAAGACGCGCAGGGCGCCCCAGTTCATGTTGGCCGGGGCGTAGTAGTCGGAGAAGGAGAAGTGCCAGCGGGCCAGCAGCCAGCCGTGGTCGGCGGTGTAGCGGTCCTGGCTGCGAATCACGTGGATCATGGGGCCCTCCCGTCGGGGGCAGATTGTCGTTATAACGACTATTGGATGCGGGAACTGGCGGCCGGGATTCAACCCCCGGCCGCCCCGCGCTCGCGCGCGAGCCTCAGTTCCCCGACGGCGCGGCCGCCGGGCGCGGCTTGTTCAGTTCCAGATCAATGGTAATGGAGACTTCGTCGCCCACCGCGGCGACGCCTTCCACCAGGTTGCCCCACACCAGGCCGTAGTCGCGGCGGTTGATCCTGGTAGTGGCGCTGGCGCCGCGCTTGATGCCGCGACCCATGTTGAAGGGCGGCGTGGGCCCTTCCACGTCGAGCACCACCTCTTTGGTCACGCCGTGCAGGGTGAAGTCGCCGGTGATGCGCAAGCGTCCGGCCCCGGCGCGCTCCACCTTCCTGGACTTGAAGGTCATGGCGGGGAACTTCTCGACGTCGAAAAAGTCGGCGCTGCGCAGGTGCTTGTCGCGACCCTCGTTCTGGGTGTTCACGGTGGTGGCGTCAATGGAGACGTCCACGCTGGAGTTGGAGATCTCCTTGTCGTCGATCAGGATGGTTCCGGTGATCTTGGTAAAGGAGCCGCGCACGGTGGCGACTCCGAAGTGCCGGACGGCAAAAGTGGCCGCGCTGTGGGCGCCGTCAATGTTCCACGGCTCGGCCTGGGCCGCTGCCGTGCCGGCAAGAACCAGCGATAAAGCCAGGAGGACGATGAAACGGCGCATAGCATTTCTCCTTTTTTTTTTTGCGCGCGCCCTGCCTGCGCAGGCCGCGGAGATTGAAGCGCAACGAAACCAGCTCCGCCGCGAACGGCGGCCTGCCCCCACGGCTGGCGTCCGAGTCCGCGGGTTACTCCTGGCCGCGCAGATGCCGCAGCAGCCGGATGAGCAGGCGCGTCCGGCGCGGGCCCAGCCGGCGCATCTGCTGCTCGTGCAGCTCCGCCACGGGCCGGTCCAGGCTCTTTAGGATGCGCCATCCGGCCGGGGAGATTCTCGCCGTGATCACGCGCCGGTCGCGCCGTTCCCGGGCCCGGGTGACCAGGCCGCGCTTCTCCAGCCGGTCGAGCAGCCGGGTGATATCCGGGTCGCGGGTAATCATGCGCGCCCCGATCTCCCGGCAGGCCAGCCCCGCGGGCCCCGCGCCCCGCAAGATGCGCAGCACATTGTACTGCGTTCCGGTGAGTCTCGCGGGCCCCAGCAGGGACTCCACGCCGCGCCCGAGATGGTCCGCGGCCCGCAACACGTGGATGAAGGCCTCCACCGCTGCCGAGGCGGCCGGCCGGGCCTGTTCACGCTCCGCCAGCGGCTTCCCGCTCACGCCGGCAGATTACTCGTTATAACGACATTTGTCAAGACCTGGATCTCCGGAGACCACCCGCCCCCCAGCAAAACGGGGCAGGGAGTACGCCCCCGCCCCGTTAACTCGTCCGCGCGACTTCAGGCGCTGGCGGCCTTGGCCATCTGCGCGAAGAAGGCCTCCTGACGCTTGGCGATCTCTTTCCCGGTCAGGTCTTCTTTGTGGGTGGCCAGCGACCACTGGTGGCCGAACGGGTCGTTCACCTTGCCGTAGCGGTCGCCCCAGAACTGGTCGGCCAGGGGCATGGCCACGGTGCAGCCGGCGGCGGTGGCCTGGGCGAAGGCCTTGTCCACATCCTTCACGTAGAGGAACACGCCCACCGGGGTGCCCCCCAGGGAGAGCGGTGACTTGTTGCCCCATTCCGGGCTCTCCTCGGACAACATGATCCTGGAGTCGCCGATCTTCATCTCGGCGTGCATGACCTTGCCGTCCGGGCCGGGCATGCGGAGGATTTCCCTGGCGCCGAAGGCCTTGGCGTAGAAGCTCAGGGCCTTGCCGGCGTCCCGGCAGATCAGGTACGGGGTCACGGTGTGGTATCCGGCGGGCACGGGCGACACCTTCTTCGGTGCGCGGCGAGCCGCCGCTTTCCTTGCCTTTTTCTTCATCATGGGTCTCCTTCCAAAGAGAGTGGATCAGGCCGGAGCCTGCGGTGAGGAATCCAGCCGTGCAGTGCCGCGGGGAACGGTGCTGCGGGCCCCAGCATGCTAATACAAGCCCGGCAAAAAGCAAGCCCTCCGGACGTCCTGCCCGGCAGGTCAATCGCCCGGCAGCGGCGCGGGGACAGGGGCGGCGCCGCCGAGGGTGACCAAGTCGGGGAGCGCGGGCCGCTGCCGTTCCGCGGGGATGGCCACATGGTCGGGCACCGAGTAGCGCGGCTGCATGCGGCCGCTGAAGTCGAGGTACAGCTTGTTGCGCAGCAGCCATTCCGGCAAGTGCGCCAGCCGCCACAGCGGGTACTTCATGCCGTGCCCGAAGGTCTTGCGCCCCAGCAGGTAGTAGTACAGCGGGATGCCCAGGTTGAACTTCCACTGCACCCGGGGCTCGCGGCGGAAGAAGTCAATGTTGTACCGCCAGCAGGTGAAGAAGAACTCCCACTGCAAATCGGTGAGCCGGAAGATGCTGGCGCCTTCTTTGGCCCCCATGCGCGTCTCCTCGAAAGGCACGAACAGCGTGGGGATGACGCACCACTTGGAGTTCTTCAGCGCGAAGAGCAGGTCGAGCGACTCCTTGGTGTCCGCGTCGGTCTCCCCGGGCATGCCCAGGATGAAGGTGCAGAAGGGGAACCAGTTGTAGCGGTTGAGCAGCTCCATGCCCTTCAGCACGACGTCGGGCCACTGCTCGGGCCGGTAGGGATACGACTTGCCCTTCATGTATTGGTTGAACATGCGCACCGACCCGGTTTCGAGGCCGATGAACAGGTTGGAGTAGCGCTTCTCCGGGTGCGTGGAGTCAGGGTGCTGGTTGATGCTCCTGCCCACGGCCAGGGGCGAGAGCTCGTCCAGCAGCCAGGGGTCTTTCACCACCGGCGCGATGGTGCCGTGGGTCAGCATGATGTGCTTCACGCCGGGCACGTCGGTGACCGACTGGAAGAGACTCTTCAGCGCGGGCACATTGGTGTCGAACTTGGGCCCCTGCTCGTAGAGGAAGAGGTCCTCGGTGGTGAAGAGGATGGTGTCCGCGCCTTCGGCCACCTGCGCGCGCACGTTGTCGAGGATCTGCGGCAGCGGGATGCTCTTGCCGCCGCGCAGCGCCACTGAACAGAACTGGCAGCCGCGTCCGCAGCCGCGGGTAATCTCCACCACGCCGAAGGTGGAGCGGTGGTGGATGCGCGGGATGCTCTCCATGCGCGGGCTGTGTTCGATGTGGACTTTGCGGGGCAGCGGCTCGCCGCGCGCGGCCTTCTCGAAGAGCTCCAGAGTGACCTCTTCGGCCTCGCCCTCGACGATGGTGTCCACCAGCCATTCGTCCTGCACGCCGGCCTTCTCCAGTTGCCACGACCCGGGGCCGCCCACGATGACCTTCATGTGCGCCTTGTGCCGGCGCAGCACCGGGTGGAGGATCATGCGTTTGAACTCGGCCGCGTTCACCGGGTCTTCCGTGGCGCCGTAGAAGTGGGCGTAGATGTCCGTGGCGAAGGTGATACCCAGCGGATTGTGCGCGTGCAAACCGACCACGCGCGTGTCGTCGCCGATGAACTGGCGCATCTGGTCCGGGTAGCACACCACCACGTCTTCGGCGGGGAACTTGGTCAGCAGCAGGGATTCGATGATGCGCAGGCCGTGGGGGACGTACTTGGCCTGGCCGTCGGGCCAGATTTCATTCTTGAAACTGATGTCCGTGCCCATGGCCCGGGCGTAGCGCGCGGGGAGCGTCGCCAGCAGCATCTGCCGCCAGGTGCTCTTGAGATACTCGCTGGATTCGGAGTCGCTGGCGCACAGGACGATGCGCTTGCCGCGCACGCCCGACCCGTTCCCGTAGCCGATACCGTTCACCAACGCGCCTCCCCGCACTGGTCGCGCAACGCGGCCAGCCTGCCGCAGGAGCGGGTCTTCAGACCCGCCCGCTCCGTCAGCTCTCAGCCTTTAGCAGCTTGTTGAAAAACCCCGACGCTTGTCATTCCGAGCCGCCGCAGGCGGCGAGGCATCTGCTTTTCCTGGGATTTCCTGCAAGATGCAGATCCCTCGCTTCGCTCCGGATGACAGTCCAGAGCGTTTTTCAACAAGCTGCTAGCCGTCAGCATTCAGCTCTCGGCTCTCAGCCTTCGGCTGCTGATCGCCGGGCCGTTCGGCCCATGTACGCTCCCCGCTTTCAGAGTTCCGCAACGTACAAGCTCCCGGCTGAAAGCGGGAAACTGAGGCTGAAGGCCCCGCTCTGAAAAAGGTCCACTCCCCCAAAATCAGTCCCAGATGATGCATCCGGAAGGCCTTCGGGTTCAAGTGGGCAGGGGTAGAAGGGGAAAATCGCGCCCCGAAAAGGCCAGCGCGCCCCCCGAAGCGCGGTAGCACAGGCTATCAGCCTGTGCTCCTTTTCGGTTGCCCGTTGTAGCGCCGCGCTCTAGCCCGGCACGCCTTTCTTCGTACTGCCGGCCGGCGCCCTCGAGGCCGCGCCCCTCTGGAGTGCGCCTAGGGCGCGCGGGGAGACCTGGCGCTGCTGCCGTTGGCGCGGGCATTTGCGCCGTTGGGTTTCGTGCGGCCGTTGCGGCTGCGGCGCAGGCCGGCGACCGCGCGCTTGAGGATGGAATCGGCGGTGGATTGGGCCAGCCGGTCAATCCCGCGCAAGATCGCATCCGCTGCGGCTAAGGGCGGCGACGGGGAATCCGCAGATTGCATACGGTGCTCTTGTGCAAGGCGTTTGAAACAGAAGGGCACACTTCAATTCATAGAGGAAGGTTCCCGCATACGAAGCTTACCAACTTGGGCCAGTTGATGGCGCCCCTCTTGTCGCAATAGGCGTTTGTAAACTCGCGTGTCAGGCGGTTGTATGAGTCGTCTTTTTCCTTACGGAAAACCCTATCGTGCTCCTCCGCCTTGTATCCCAGCGGTTCAATGAGATCAACATACAGCTGCTTGTCTCCTGAAATCAGGTGCCAAAAACTCTGTCCCCCGATATGAAGATACTCGCCAGTGTTGACCGTTTTGAAGTTTCCGTAACAGACCCCCAGTGTTGGTTGCAATTGTCCTGTTCGGCGGGACTGTCTCAAAACCTTCACCGCTGTGCGAAAATCTTGTTTTAGTTGCTTATGCTGTCCAGCATTCCCCCAGTGTTTTCCAGATTTCACTGCCACTAGGTACCGCGTCTTCCCGCGTCCCAGCTCGATGTCGATTCCTTTTGCAGCGGATTTGAACCCCCCGCCGGTTACCTCCGCGACGTAGATTGCGAGGTCCTCCAGAAAACCCCCAAAAGACCCTTCTTCCGAAGAAGACAGCCGCGCATCGAGAATTGCGGTGATCAGGGCAGAGGCCAGGTTAAGGTTCTTGGCTCGAAACAAGTACGGATTCTTGTTTTTGAGTACATCATTCAATTTGAGGGCGTGCAGTCGCTTGATCCAGTCGGCATGAAAAGCGTCAATGTTCTGACTGACATAATCTTCGATCAAGCGCCGGGTCTTAGAATCCATCTGCCCTCTTAGGCGGAGACACGTGCGCGAGAAAACGGGAGTCTGGCTTGGTCTTTCTGGCTTCTCCGTACGGCTTCGTTTGCCAATTTGAGATACTTCTCCTGTAATTCGATACCCATGAAGTTCCGGTTAAGCGCAATACATGCAAGGGCGGTGGTTCCCGAACCCATGAAGGGGTCGAGCACGGTATCGCCTTCCTCCGTAAACAGCCGAATGAACCATTCCGGGAGGCCCACAGGGAAGGCCGCACTGTGATTTCTATTCCCGCATTCAGTGGCCATGTGGAGGACATTGGTAGGGTAAACCCAATCCCTTCCAACCCAATTTGACACTTTCTTTCCAAACCCGCTCCTTACCTTCGATTCGTCACGCCTCTTGTCCGTCAGGCTGAGTTTGCTAAGTCTCTTTTGCGCCCAATCCCCCATTGGAACGGTCACCGCAGATTGAATCATCTTGAATTCGCGATTCTTGGTGAAGTGTAGACAGCGCTCCCAAGCGTCGCGAAATCGGTTTGGCCACTTCCCCGGGTAACAGTTTTTCTTGTGCCAAACATATTCTTCGGTCCAAAGCCAGCCCTGCCGGCGCATTGCCAAAATCAACTCCAGTACGTACGTGTGGCGTTCGCCCTTGACAACCCGCTCCTTGATGTTCAGCACGAATGAGCCATCAGTCCTGAGGACGCGGTGGAGCTCCATCGATATCGGAAGAAACCAATCAACATAGTCTCCAACAGGAATCCCGTCGTACGTCTTCTTGCGATTGTCTGCATACGGGGGCGAAGTGAAGATCAATTCGACTATGCCGCTGGGTAGGCCTCGGAGCACTTGCCTGCAGTCGCCAGGTATGATCCGGTTAAGGGGTAGCTTCATGCTTTGCTCATCATACATGACAGTTCTGAAGTGAAAACCGGAAATTGGGATCCACTATGACGTTCGTATTTTCTTCTCTCCTGCGTTGATTCATAGCATGGGTGCTTCCGTAGGTGTCAAGAAGCATTTTCGCCCTTAAGGTCGGAACGCAAAACTACGAGAGCAATTTAGCATTACAACCTTCACTTTTAGCTTGACAAGCCTCTCGCCCTCCCTTATACTTTCGCTGTATGTTCGCCTCGACCAGAACCGCTTGCCCCGCCCTCCGCAGGCCTCTGCCCCACCCGCCCACACCCCCCATCGTCCTGCGTCCTGAGTTCTGCGTTCCCGGTTCCCCTCGTCCCCTGCGCCACACACCTCTGCCTGCAACTTGTCGGTTAGCTGTCGGCTGTCAGTTGACAGTCACCCTCGGCGTTCATCTGCGTTCATCTGCGGTTGCAGTGTTTTGGTACCACCTTGCATCGCACTCATTCCACTTGGCTTATCGCTTGGGTCCTTTTGGTACATTTCCTCAAACCCTCTACCTTCAACTACTTGCACTACCCTACCCAGGGGGGGGCCCTCGTACTCTTTTCCGGTCGCTGGCCGCTGCCGGCTGACCGCTGACAGCTAGGAGGTTCACCCATGGCTGCCCCGCAATGCAACTTCATTCGTCCTGGGAACCAGCGTTGCCG
>Ga0187892_10000292_pt1 | contig 134647 bp, 117 predicted proteins | sample MA1701073metaG_FD_139345 | JGI IMG/M metagenome (GOLD analysis project Ga0187892, IMG submission 139345) | Bio-ooze microbial communities from a basaltic lava cave in the Kipuka Kanohina Cave System on the Island of Hawaii, USA - MA170107-3 metaG ... | reverse complement strand
GAAGGGCGAGGTGAAGGTCATCATGGACTCGCAGAGCGCGCCGCTGCTGAGCGGGGCGGAGGTCGACTACGTGGATAGCCTGCAGGGGTCGGGGTTTGCGATCAAGAATCCGCAGGCGAAGACGACCTGCGGCTGCGGGAGTTCCTTCAGCGTCTAGAAAGAATTTGATAATTGCATCATTGACGATTGGGTGATTGATACGGGTCGGACCGACTCTGCGGTCTGCTTGGTCAATGAATCAATGATGCGATGAAGCAATCGTACTTTCAGGTGGAGGGCCGGTCCCATCACCGTCGAGGCGATGGAGTCCGGCCCTTCAGCTATCCAGTCTCAGGAATTGAGTCATTGCATCATTGACTCATTGATTCATTCGAAGATTGGTTCGGCAAGCAAATCGCTCAATCGACAATGACTCAATCAGGAAATCCCTAGAAATGGGTGAAGTCAGCGTGACGCGACGGTACCATTTCGCGGCCTCACACCGGCTGCACTCAACGCACCTCTCCGCCGAGCAGAACCGCCTCGTGTTCGGGAAGTGCAATCACCCGAACGGTCATGGTCATAACTATGTGGTGCTGGTGACGGTGACCGGGACTCTCGATCCGGAGAGCCGCCGGGTCACGGAGCTGGAAGCCTTGGATCGTATCGTGAACGAGACCGTCGTCACCCGGTTCGACCACAAGGATCTCAACCACGACCCGGCGTTCGCGGAGCGCGTGACGACCGGAGAGAATCTGGTCCAGTTCATCTGGGATCTGCTGGTTGACCGGATCCCCACGGGGCGACTCACCAAGATCGGGTTGGTGGAAACGCGCGACAACTATTTCGAGTACCCGATGCCGGCTGTCAAGACGTGATCCGTCACGGGTTTCACGGATCACACGTTCGGTAGGAGCGCGAAATGCCCGGAAAGAAACACCCGCAGAGTCGCCGGAAGTATCAGCGCTACGACGTCGGGGGACGAACGAAAATGCAGGAGCTGGTGGCGCGAATCCTCGAGATGCTCGGCGAGGATCCCACACGGAACGGGTTGCTGAGGACTCCGGAGCGTGTCGAGGGCATGCTCCAGTTCATGACAAAGGGGTATAGCCAGGACATCGATCAGTTGCTGAACGGCGCGATGTTTCCCATCGAGTACGACGAGATGGTGATCGTCAAGGACATCGACTTTTTCAGCCTCTGCGTCCCCAGCAAGCAGATCGTCAATGCAGTGGAAGGTGCCAGGCTGGCCTATCAGGTGAAGCCCGGGGACCAGCTCTGGACGCTGGACCGTGGCTACTTGAAACAGACCGCCGTCACTGCGGTTGCTGCCCGGAAAACGAGAGAGATCGTGGAAGTCAGAACTCAGGACGGCGGATGCATCCGGGTCACCCCAGACCATCCCGTGATGACCGAATCGGGTTGGTGTGAAGCGCAATCGCTTAAGCCCGGAACGAAGGTCGAGTGGATCAATCCAAAGTCGCTCTGTCGCGAGCCCTATTCCCCAGTACCCGGTTATGCGTTGGGGTACGTCCTGGGGGCAGTCGGGGCGGGCGGGAGCGTCCAAGATGGTCGGCGTATCTGTATCGTGGTGGGGAAGAAAGGCTTTGCGACAAAGTTCAGGGACATGGTGGCGCAGGCTTTTCCCCCGTTGAGTCCATCCATTGAAAAGGTCTGGGTTCCCTCGGGCTTTCTTCGCAAAGAGATTCCCATGTACCGGGTCCGCATCGTGTCCCGCGATATCGGCGAGAAGTTCTGCCGATGGTTGGGAATCCCGGAAAAGGGGTCCAAGAGTAAGACCAAATCCTTCCAATTTCCCCGGGTAGTCACCTCTTCCCAGGAGATGATGCAAGGATTTCTCGATGGCTACTGCGACGGAGATGGATACTCCGCCTATGGAGGTAGCCACTTCATTGTGAGTGCCAACAAGGCTTTTCTGAAGGAACTTGGGGAGTACCTCCAGACGCCACTCGGTAAAGTGGTTGGTGGCGAGGATGGTTGCTATCGGATTTATGTTTCTCCCAGGTGGGCGGAGGCCGGCTGGTACCACAAGCACGGGTTCAGGCAACTTTGCGACTACTATGTCCCGGCAGACAGTGTCCATACCACGGTGCTGGGAGTCAGGCGCATTCCCAAAGCAAAGAAGCCCTACACGGTCTACAGCTTCAAGTGCGAACCCTATCCCACCTTCTTGATCGGCGGGCACCTGACGCACAACTGTGAGCATCATCTTCTCCCGTTCTTTGGAAAGTGCCATGTGGGGTATCTACCTAATAAGAAAGTTGTTGGTCTCAGCAAGATCCCGCGCGTTGTGGACGCCTTTAGCCGTCGGCTTCAGGTCCAGGAGCGATTGACGGTGCAGATCGCGGAAACACTGCAGTCGAAGCTCAACGCGCACGGAGTAGGCGTCGTGATGGAAGCCCGCCATCTCTGCATGATGATGCGTGGGGTGGAGAAGCAGAACACGATCGCAACGACCAGCGAGATGCTGGGTGTCTTCCGCAGCCAGCAGCAGACGCGGGATGAGTTCCTCAGATTGATCCGGAGGAGCGGCCCAGGGATTTCCGACTAACCGGGGATTGTCATCCTGAGCGCAGCGAGTCCTGAGCGGAGCGAAGGATCTACTCCGTGGAATGCTTCCTTACGAATACCACCCGTCGCTCAGGTCTTCCCATCTGGGGTTGAGCGACGCAATCAACCCGATCTTCTTGATCCGTAACCAGCCTTTGATTTGCTTCTCCCTGGCGAGAGCAGCCTGCACGTCCGTGGTCTCCTCAAAGTAGGCCAGGCGTGTGACGTTGTACTTGGCGGTAAAGCCCTGGACAAGCTTCTGCTTGTGTTCATACACTCGACGCAACAAGTCATTGGTGACACCGGTATAAAGCGTTCGCGATTTGTTGGTCAGGATGTAGACGTAATAATGCTTCATGCGGGATGAGAGGGAAGTTGAGATCCTTCGTTGCACTCAGGATGACACAGGAAACGCTTCAGAGTGACTCTGCCAGAAACGATGCAATCGCTCGGTTGAACGCCTCCGGCTGCTCCAGATTGCTCAGGTGACCGGCCGACGGAATCATCTGGAAGCGGGCGCCGGAAATGCCAGCGGCGATCCGCTCGTTGTCCGCCGGCGTCGTGAGCACGTCCTGCTCGCCCACGAGGACGAGCGCGGGACAGGTGATCGTTTTCAGCCGCGGGACTGAATCCGGTCGTTCCGCGATCGCCATCAAGTCCCCTACGACGCCGCTGACCTGCGTGCTGGTAATCATGGCGCGCACCTGACGAACCAGCGCCGGCTTGGAGGCTGACCCGGACGGAGAGAGTAATTTCGGCAGCATCTCATCGGCGACCGCCCGCGCACCTTCCTTGTAGACTCGCTGAGCCAGATTAAACCGCCAGGCGCTCATCTCCGGCGTGTCCGCTTCCGCGCGCGTGTCGGCCAGCACCAGGGCCTTGATGCGATCGGCAAAGCGGCGATGAAACGCGAATATCAGGTATCCTCCCATCGAGAGCCCGATGAGGACGGCCGAGGGAATGGAGAGGGAGTCGAGCAGTTCCCTGACGTCGTCAGCGAAAAGATCCAGGGTATAGCGCCAGAGCGGCGCGTCCGATTCACCATGGCCGCGAAGGTCCACGGTGATCACGCGATAGCGGTCCGCGAGACCCTTGACCTGCGGCTCCCACATGGTGCGGTTCAACGGAAACGCGTGGAGAAACACCAGTGGCGTGCCACGACCCTGGTCCGTATAGGCGAGATTGATCCCGTTGATGTGCGCGTTCATGCCGGAGCTCATTCCGTCACGGTGGGTGGTCTCTGCCCTCGGGTTGCGCTGTTCATAGCACAGGGTTGAAAAGGTGGTCAACCGGGCAGGGAGAAAGTTTGCTGCCCTCCTTGCATTCTGTATACAATGAGCCGCTTCCGGGGCGGTCGGCGACCATGCAAGACGACCATCAGAGCCAGTCGCACCTGTTTCAGGTTGACGAGCACCGGCCCGACGAAACCGCCCCGCTGGCGGAACGGATGCGGCCGGTGGATTTCGCAGACTTCGTCGGCCAGGACGACATCGCTGCGCCCGGCCGGCCGCTTCGGCGGGCGATCGATTCGGACACGCTGTCCTCGGTGATCCTCTGGGGGCCACCAGGCTCCGGCAAGACGACACTGGCCAGGATCATTGCGCGGCGCACCAAGGCGGAGTTTGTGTTCTTCTCCGCCGTCACGAGCGGGATTCCCGAGCTGCGGCGGGTTATCCGGGCGGCGGAGGACCGGCGAGCGCGCCGGAGTCAGCGCACGATTCTGTTCGTGGACGAGATCCATCGCTTCAACAAGGCGCAGCAGGATGCGTTTCTCCCGCACGTGGAACGGGGAACGATCATTCTCCTGGGCGCCACGACGGAGAACCCCTCTTTCGAAGTGATCGCACCGCTTCTCTCCCGCTCTCTGGTGGTCGTGTTGAAGCCGCTCTCGGATGACGCGATCGGGCAGATCATGGACCGTGCCGTCGCCGACGTGCCTCGGGGGATCGGGAAGCTTCGTGTTGCACTATCGCCCGAGGCGCGGCACCGCCTGGTCGGGTTCGGCAACGGCGATGGGCGCGCGGCGTTGACGGCCCTGGAATTTGTGGCCAGTCAGACACCGGCGGCTGCGGACGGCCGGGTGATTATCGATGAGGCCGCGCTGGACGCCGCGCTGCTCAAGAAGGCCCTACGGTATGATCGCGCAGGCGAGGAGCACTACAACCTGATCTCGGCCTACATCAAGAGCCTGCGAGACTCGGATCCGGACGGGGCGCTCTACTGGCTGGCCAGGATGCTGGAAGGAGGGGAGGACCCCAAGTTCATCGCGCGGCGGATGGTGATCTTCGCCTCGGAAGATATCGGGAACGCCGACCCGATGGCGCTGTTGCTCGTTACGGCTGTGTTCCACGCCGTCCAGTTTGTCGGACTTCCGGAAGCTCAGATCAATCTGGCTCAAGGGACGACCTACCTGGCCTCACGTCCGAAAGACAATGCCTCCTACGTCGGCCTGCTGGAGGCCTTGCGGGATGCCCGCACGTTCGGGAACCTGGAGGTGCCACTCCATCTGCGCAACGCGGTCACATCGTTGATGCGAGACTTGGGCTACGGACAGGGGTATCGGTATGTGCACGAAGACCCTCAGGCCAGCCATGAGCAGAGCCACCTGCCGGACCGCCTGGGGAAGAAGCGTTACTACAGACCGAAGTCGTTGTAATTACGTCATTGTCTGTATATGGTAACCTTTTCGCCGTGGCGATTTCAGGACGGTGGACAAACCCGGGTGTTTCGGTATACTAGCGGGAGATATCGGAGAGGGAGACCATGCCGAAGACAGGGAAGCAGGAGGAACGGCGGCGGGCAGCGCGGACAACCCTCGTGGGCGCGGCGCTCATCGCTCCTCAGAGTAAATCGCAGAAGGCCATGACGGCTGTCCTGGACAATGCCAATCGCATCGGGATCGGGCTGCACACCAAGGAATCGGTGGCCGTGCACGAACCTGTCACCGTGACGCTGGTCTTCCTGGATCAGGAGGGAGACGAGCAGCAGGAAAAACTTTCGGGCAAAGTTGCCTGGGTGAAACCTTGGGAGAAGGGGTTCCTGATCGGCGTGGTGTTTGATCAAGTGGTGACGAAAGAAAAGAACCGTTTTCTGCACTCCTACCTGGAAGACACGCTGAAGGAAATCGCCTGAGCCGTACTCTTTACGACTGACTCCTCATCTCCAGCCTCCGCTTCACATCCTCCAGCTCCTGCGACAGGGATTCCCACTTCGCGGTCATCCGCTCGAGTTCCTGCTTCCACCGGGTCTGTTCCTCGTGCAGGGCATGCCAGCGGCTGAAGTCCTGGTAGAGCCCGGGGTCGGCGAGCTCCTGGTCTCGGCCTCGGATGCGAACCTCCGCGGCCGCGATGTCCGCCTCCGCCCGGGCGACCTGTTTCTCGAGTCGGGCCTGGGCCTTCGACAGTTCGCGATGATCGGGACCAGACTTGTGCTTGGCTTCCTGTGAGCGCGCCGGCGGTCCAAGACCCCTGGCTGCCCTGCCTGCGGCGAGCCCAGTCGAGCCAAGTCCTGCCTGCCCTGAGCTCGTCGAAGGGGTCGAGGCGCCTGCCTTCGCGCCGTGCCGCTTGTCGGTCGTGACGTCGCCGGTTTTCTCCCTGATGGACTCCAGTTCCTGCGCCTTTTTCCAGAGGAAGTACTCGTAATCACCGAGATAGTCCCGGGCCTTGCCGTCCTCGATCTCGACCACGCGCGTCGCCACCCGGCTGAGGAAGATCGGGTCATGGGAGATGAAGACAAGCGTCCCGGGAAACTCGGTGAGCGCATCGGTGAGCACGTCCACGGAGGCCGGGTCCAGGTGGTTCGTCGGCTCGTCCAAGAGCAAGGTGTTGGCCGGCTCCACGAGCATCCGCGCCAGCGCGACGCGGTTGCGTTCTCCGCCACTGAGCGCTTTGATCGGCTTCTTCTGATCTGGTCCGGAAAAGAGAAAGGCGCCGGCGATCCCCCGCAAAAAGTTCATCTCGGCCTGGTTTGAGACCTCCGCCAGGGATTCCAGGATCGTCTGCTCGGTGTTCAAGGATTCGGCTTGATGCTGGGCGAAATAATGGACCGTGACGCCGTGGCCTAACACGCGGCTGCCCTTGTCGATCGGCAGCACGCCGGCCAGCATCTTGAGCAGGGTGCTTTTCCCGGCCCCGTTCTCACCCACCAGCGCCACGCGTTGCCCTCGCTCAACGCCAAAGTCGAGGGACGTGTACACGACGGTCGCTCCATAGCTCTTCGCGACGCTCCGCAGCTCGAACACCTGCCGACCGCTGGCAGCGGGCTGGGGGAACTTGAATCGGACCCGCTTGACGTCCCGGGTCCGCTCGATCCGCTTGATCTTCTCGAGTTGCTTGAGTCGGGACTGGACCTGCCTGGCCTTGTTGGCCTGATACCGGAACCGGTCCACGAACGTCTGCACCCGAGCAATTTCTTTCGACTGCCGCTCAGCCGCCGCGTTTTGGTGCGCGTCGCGAGCCGCGCGCGACTGCAGATAGCTCGTGTAGTTCCCGCGATATTCCTGGATCGCGTGGTTGCGGATCTCCCAGATGTGGGTCACCACGCGGTCCAGAAACTTCGTATCGTGGCTGATCACCAGAATCGTCATGCCGGACTGCAACAGGAATTGCTCGAACCAGGCCTGCGTGGGCTTGTCCAAGTGGTTCGTCGGCTCGTCGAGCAATAAGACATCGGGGTTGGACAACAGCAGGTGTGCCAGCGCGACTCGCATGCGAAAGCCTCCGGAGAGGGTCTCCACCGGCCGGCCGAAATCCCGATCCGTGAAGCCCAGCCCCGACAGGATGCGCTTGGCTTCGTGTTCCGGATACTGATCACGATGGGCAGCATCGAGGATAGTCTTCCCCGAGAGGGTTTCCAGTTCCTGGGGCAAGTACCCGAAGCGCAGCCGTGGGCGCTTCCGGACCGTTCCCTTGTCCGGCGACTCTTCTCCGAGGATCATGCGCAACAGCGTGGTCTTTCCGGCGCCGTTCGGACCGATCAATCCCACGCGCGAGCTGGGGCGGAGGTGAGCCGACGCCTCCTTCAAGAGGACGCGGGCGGAAAACTGCTTGCTGACGTCTTCGATCTGGAGCATGCTTGAGAAAGCGGGGCTAGAGGCTAGAGGCTCGCGGCTCGAGGTGGAGGGACTGATTGCAGAGTGTCGGCAAAAGCCAAGGGCAAGTTGTGAGACTGCTTAAACCTCGAGCCCATTACCTCGCGCCCCGCGCCCCTAGCCTGCCAACCGAAGCGGCCCTGAGTCCTGCCCGCCCTCGCTAAAGCTCTGGCGGGCAACCCTCGCTGCCGCGAAGGTTGGTGGAGCTGGCCGGGATTGAACCGGCGACCTCGTGAATGCCATTCACGCGCGCTCCCAACTGCGCCACAGCCCCACCCCTCCGACGGCCTGGCGATGCCTAAACCGCCGAAAAAAGAACAAAAAAGCGCGGGGTTTCGGGTCCCCCGCACTGGCCGCATGCTACCATGGGGGTGCCGGATGGTCAAGAGAAGGAGGGAGGGCCGGGGTCGGCTGGACGGAGGGGTACCCGTTGCTCTGGCAAAGCAACGGGTCCAAGCTCGCGCACCGCGCACTCAGGGAGAGGAGGCGGGGTGGTCAGGGTGGGCGCCCTGCTCGCAGAGCGCGCACTCAAGATCGTTCGTAGAGGCCCTAGAGGATCGAGTGCTCGCTCGATGCGCGCTATAGGTCCCACCCCGACCACCCCACGAGGTGGGAAAACAGTTCAGGGGGGATGGAGTGCTCGCGCGGGCTAGGACGCGTCCCGGCGCGGCCGGGGTGGGCGGGTGAAAACGACGCGCGCAGTGAAGGCCAGCCCAGCCGCCCGGCCCCGGAAAAAGGTGGATGGTGTGCGCGCATTGCCTGCGCGGAATCGGACGCCTTTGCCTCGCTTGACAATCCCCTGGGGCCATCCTACTATGGGGCGCTACGGCTCTGATCTCACGCGGTCAGGGCTATTTTTTTGGATGAAAAACGGATAGCTCAGGATTCGCATGGCCAATCTGGTGGTGGTCGGAACACAGTGGGGAGACGAAGGCAAGGGCAAGATCGTGGACATCCTGGCCCGCGATGCCGACGTCGTGGTGCGCTACCAGGGTGGCTCGAACGCCGGCCATACCGTCGTCAATACCCGGGATACGTTTGTCTTTCACTTGATCCCTTCGGGGATCCTGTACCGCGGCAAGCTCTGCGTCATCGGGAACGGGGTAGTAGTGGATCCCGGTGCGTTGATCGAGGAAATGGATCGTCTCCAGGCCAAGGGAGTCAAGATCGGGAAGAATTTGGTCATCAGCCAGCGTGCTCACGTGATCATGCCGTACCACAAGGCGATCGAGAAGGCGACCGAGCAGTCCAAGGGACCTCGCCGAATCGGGACCACCGGGCGGGGGATTGGTCCCACCTACGCCGACAAGATGGCGCGGATCGGCATCCGGGTGGGCGATTTGCTCAATCCACCCTTGTTCCGGCAAAAGCTCGAGGAAAATCTCCTCGAGATGAACACGTTTCTGGAGCGCCTGTATCAGGTCTCCGGGTTTGAGGTCGAGAAGGTCTTTCAGCAGTATATGGCGTACGCCGAGCGCCTCAAGGGCTCGATCGCAGATGCGACGCTACTGCTGAATGATGCAATCGAGCGGGGGCGGAACGTGCTGTTTGAAGGGGCGCAGGGCACCCACTTGGATGTAGACTTCGGCACCTATCCCTTCGTGACCTCCTCGAGCGGCGCGGCTGGTGGCGCCTGCACGGGGACCGGTGTGGGACCGACCAGGATCGACGCGGTCCTGGGGGTGGCCAAGTCCTATACCACCCGGGTCGGGAGCGGGCCATTCCCGACCGAGCTCACCGATGAGACCGGGGGCTGGTTACAGGAACGGGGCAGGGAGTTCGGGGCGACGACGGGTCGGCCTCGGCGCTGCGGGTGGTTCGATGGGATGCTGGTGCGGTATGCGACCCGGGTGAACGGCCTCACGTCCCTGGCGGTGACCAAGCTGGACGTGTTGGACGGGTGCCAGGAGGTGAAACTCTGCACGGGCTACCGTCACGGCGGGAAGCTCTACCAAGAGATGCCGTCGGACCTGGCCGTGCTCCAGGAGTGCGAACCGGTTTACCAGGTGATGCCCGGCTGGTCCACCGCGACCACGGGCGCCACTGCCTACGGGTCGCTCCCGACCCGGGCGAAACGCTACTTGGAACGGATTCAAGAACTGGCCGACTGCCGGATCGACATCATCTCCACCGGCTCCCGGCGGGGCCAGACGATCATGCTCCGGAATCCGATGCGCTCAGCCCGCAGCCGCCGACGAGCATGACAGCTCAATGGTCAATGGCGAATGGCTAAATGGCAAAGCGTTTCGGCCATGGACCATTGACCATTCACCATTGACCATCGTAGAGTTCATTCCGGTGAGCCGCTAGCTCAGACGGTAGAGCATCGCCCTTTTAAGGCGAGGGCCCTGGGTTCGAGTCCCAGGCGGCTCACCATTCCCCGCTCGTGAGCTACGCCCAAACCCATCCGCCTGAATTCCCGCCATTCTCTATACCATGCGCCATACGCTATTAGCTCTTCTTTCTCAGCCATCTGCCATACGCACTCAGCTCCCCGCCATCAACCATACGCCATATGGTATTAGCTCGCCTCCACCAGCCCCCCTGTGACCTACCTCATAGCGGTTAGCCCGGAAATTCATGGGCCTTCTGCTAAGCTTGAGTAGAGGGCAAGAAGGAACAAAGGGCGACCCATGAATATGAAGCCGATGGTCAGTGCTGGCCTTTGCTACGCGGGCCTTGTCATCGTGGTCCTGGGTGTTGGGAATGCCTCTGCTCAAGAGGGACCTCACGATATCCTGGATCTCAGCCAAAGAATGATCAGACTTCAGCAAGCCGGGAAGTATGCCGAAGCGCTGCCTTTAGCACAGAAGGCGCTAGAAATTTCTGAAGAAAACCTCGATCCCGATCATCCGACCGTGGCCATCTACCTTGAACACCTGGCGGCTCTGTATCGCACCCTGGGAGAGGGAGTGAAGGCTGAACCCTTGCTCCGACGAGCTTTGGCGGTCCGCGAGAAGGCCCTAGGGCCCGACCACCTGGCTGTGGCCTACACCCTCCACAACCTGGCCGGCCTGTATGAGGCCGAGGGAAAGCACGCTCAGGCAGAACCACTGTTCCGGCGTGCCCTAGCGATCAAGGAGATGGCGGTCGGGCCCATCGACCCCACTGTGGCAGTCACGTTAGAACACTTTTCAACCCTGCTACGGAAAACGCATCGCATCCAGGAAGCAGCGCAATTGGAATCACGCGCGAAAGCCATTCGAGAGAAGTATCCCCCTCCGACATCCACCAAGTGAGCATACTCGTGGTTGGCACTGGGTTCGAGTCCCAGGCGGCTCACCATCTCCCTCCTCCTTCCCTCAACCCCGACCCTGCTGGCCACCGTGTGGGGCGTCGGAGCACTTCCTCGTTGAGGCAAAGACACCTCCAAGCGTAGCACGAGGAGCATCTCACTTGACATGGGCTTGACTTGCAGGGCTGGATCATGTATATCGGATTACGATATCGGATATCGATATGTCAACCCCTAGGACATCCTTGCGATTGGTTCGGCAGTTCTTCCTCGGCTTCATTCGGGTTCACATTCTCTATCATGCCTCCGAAGCGCCAGTTTGCGGGGCAGATCTTGCCCAGGAGCTGGCGAGCCATGGCTATCACCTGAGCCCAGGGACTCTCTACCCAATCCTTCATGCCTTGCAGGCCTCCGGGTACCTCCGCTGCACTGTCTCCATCACAGAGGGACGTCAACGCAAGGTCTATACTCTGACGCGGCGCGGCCAAGGGGCTCTGGCCCGCGCGCGTATGCACATCAGGGAGCTGGTCGAGGAAGTGATGAAAGCGCAACGAAAGCGCGCCGCAAACTGACCACTTGTGACAGAGCATGAGGCGCCGGGAGCAAACCCAGCAGATGAGAGCCTGTGGGAGACTGCCTGCTGCACTGACCATGCTCGTCGTGTGCTCTGTCGCTCTTGCGAACAGCCTAGGTGCGTGGGAGTGGGTGCCTTCCGACGAGGAGATCGAGAAATACCGGCGGAGCTGGAACCCCTTTTCGCATGGCCCAATCTTGCATACGGCCGTGGACCTTCAGCCGAAGGGGCAGTCGCTGCTGCGCCCCTTTATTTTCTCCCAGATCGGTGAGCACAGCTTCGACAATCAATTCTCGTTCGTGACCCAACGACAGAGCGGCCCTGTTCACCTATACAGTGTCCAGCATCCCTCCCTCGAGTTCGCCTACGGGCTCACGGATCACGTCCAGTTCGGTGCCTCCACGTCCTGGCAGACGTTCTGGGCCAAAGAGAACGGCGTCTATGACACCGACACCGGTCTTGGCGACACATCGCTGGCCCTCAAGTACAGGCCCATCGTGCAAGACCCGGAGTCCCGCCGTCCGTCCGTCACCATCTTTAATCAAATGGTCCTGCCGACCGGCAAGTGGACGGGTACGAGCAAACCGCCGGGGGGCTTTGCCCCCATCGGCCGCTTTCCCGTCACTCGGTTTGGAGAGCTCGCGTTCACAGAGGGCGTGATGATCCGGAAGAACCTCCAGCCGTTCCGAATCCAGGCCGGCGTCTTTTATACCTACGCCTTGCCGGGCAGTGAAGGCGGCGAGACAACGTATACCGGGGACCTCATCAACACGCGGATCGCCTTTGAGCACATCCTCGACGATAAGAAAGGGTTCGGCTACGGACTGGAGCTCGTGACGTTGAGCGGAGTTCCCTGGCGTCTTGATGGACACGAGATCAATCGAGGACAGCAGAACGGTTTCACTGTCATCGGGCTCGAACCCACCATTCAATGGCGGTTCGGCGAGACGAATTTCGTCGGCGCTGCCGGTGTGTTGTTCACCGTGGCCGGCCAAAACGCGATCGAGGCCATCTACCCTAATCTCTCCATCTTCTACTACTGGAGCAAGAGCGGCATTGTGCGGATGCGCTGAAAAGATGCGAAGTAAGGCGCGCGCTGGATGGTGCAGGAGCAGACATGAAAGCCAGAGGATAGAGAGATGAATCCTTCTATCAGGCGTGAGAGGACGCGGAGCGGTCAATCGTCATCAGCGATGACACCATGACCTCGGCGTGAACATGCGGTCGGCGATTTTCTAAGCGGTTGTACTCGAACAACCCGGTCTCAAGCGGCGGCACTCCGGAGCGGTCTGAAATTTCGTGCGTCAGTCTAGAATCGGAAGGCGCGCTTAACCCGGTCCCAGAACCCTTCGCCGTGGAGCGCGCAGTATGCCGTCGGCTCCGTGCCCTCGATGAAGACTTCCTCGACGCTTTCAGGACATTTTGATGTCGCTAACTGGCCGGTCTTCGGATCCACGTTGCGAGTGATGATTCCGCTGGGAATGGTGAAGTCCGGCGAGTCGAGCGGGATGACCTGATGGACAAAGTCGGCCCAGATGGGCAAGGCCGCCTGCGCGCCTGTGAGCCCGAGCTCGCTGCTGTCGTCAAACCCGACCCAGACCCCAACGGCCAGCTCCGGAGTGTACCCGACGAACCACGCATCGTGCGTTGAGTCGGTGGTACTGGTCTTGCCCGCCACCGGGATGGTAATGCCTGCTCGCTTGGCCGTGACCGCGGTGCCTCGCTCGATGACTCCTTTGAGGAGTGACGTCATGACGTAGGCTGCAGCGGGGGAAACGGCCTGACGGCGCTCCGGGATGCCATGCCACAGGCTTCGGCCGTCGTCAGCGGTGACCGTCTGGATTGGAGTCGGGGAGACAAACCATCCGTTCTGCGCCAGCGCGCCGAAGGCCGTGGTCATCTCCAGCAGCGACACCTCCGAGGTCCCCAACGCCAGGGAGAGATTGGGCTCCAGAGGGCTGTGAATGCCAAGCTGTCTGGCCACCCGGATGATCGGTTGCACGCCGACGGCCTGGGCGACGCGGATTGCCGGCACGTTGAGCGACTGCTCCAGCGCGGCTCTCACCGTCACGGGCCCCCGAAACCGGCGATCGTGGTTCTGCGGGGTCCACTCGGCGTGCCCAGCGGGCAGACTGAGTGGTTCATCGGCGATGAGGCTGGCGGACGTGAGCGGGCTTCCATTCCTGGAGCCGGCTTCGAACGCCGCGAGGTAGACGAACGGCTTGAACAGCGACCCCGCTTGGCGCCTGGCCTGCACGGCGCGGTTGAACTGACTCTGCCGGTAGTCTCGACCGCCCACCATGCAGAGGATGGCGCCCGTCTTTGGATCGAGGGCCACAAGGGCGGCCTGCAGGGGGACCTTCGCCCGTTTCAGGGACGGGTGCGCGGCCTCCAGTCGCGCGAGCCCCCGTTCCACCGCCTCTTCCGCGAGCCGTTGTGTCACGTGATCGAGGGTGGTGAGGATCCTTGTACCGGGCGGAAACGGCTCGCCTTCAGCATCCGAAGCCAGGCGGATGAGGAAATCCACGAAGTAGGGTGCATCGGCAAAGGTCACCGGCGCTACCTTGACACGAACCGGTTGCTGGGCGGCGGCCTCCCAGTCTTGATCGGACAAGCTGCCCTGCTCTCGGAGGCGAGCCAGGACCAGGTCCCGGCGCTCTTTGGCCAGCGTCGGATTCTTGAGCGGCGTGTACGCGTTGGGCGCCTTGATCATGCCCGCAAGCAGGGCGGCCTCCGCGAGCGTGAGATCCTGTACCGACTTGCCGAAGTACCAGCGGGCCGCCTCACCGACCCCGTAGATCGAGACCGACCCGACCTGTCCGAGGTAGATCTCGTTCAGGTAGCTCTCCAGGATTTCATCCTTTTTGTATTTCCGCTCCAGGATCAGCGCGGCGAGGGCTTCCTTGATCTTCCGGGGGGCCGTTCGCTGGTTTGAATAGAACAGATTCTTGGCCAGTTGCTGCGTGATCGTGCTCCCTCCCTGCACCACCTCGCCGCTTCGGAGGTTTGCCCAGAGCGCTCGGGCGATGGCCCGCGGATCGACGCCGATGTGGCGATAGTAGCGGCGGTCTTCGATCGCGAGGACGGCCTCGATGAGACGGTCCGGCATGGTGACGAGCGGGACCCACTGCCTGACTTGGCGTGAAGCGCCTCGCAGGCCGCCGAGCAAGGGCGGCTCAAGGAGGACGGGCGGAATAGGGTCGCTCAGCGGCATGGAGAGGAGCTGGTCGATCCGGCCGTCTTCAAGCGTGAGCCGGACGAGCGTGCTCTGGACGAATCGCTCTGGGTCGTCATGTAAATAGACGTCGACCGCTTCCTGCGCGATCCGATATTCACCGGGCGCGAGGGTCTCGCCGCCAGCCGGCCGGTACCCCAAGCGAGCGAGCCTTTCCTCCAGACGGCTTCCTTCGACGGACAGACCCGGCTTGAGCAGGAACGGACTGCCGAACAGCAACACGGGAGGGCGCTCTTCGCCACCCGGCAAGGTGACGACCATCCAGAGGTAGGCGGCGTACAGTCCCACCAGCACACTCATGGCCAATCCGCTCCACAGAAGGAACTTGAGACCACGGGTGCTCGAAGGTTTTAACCCCGTCATCGGAGTCCTTGTTAGGTTCAGCGTGGACGCCTCGCCACTATGGTGCCGAGGCGTACTCTTACTATCATACGCCAGAGGTCTCGGCTCTACCAGACGTATAGCAGCGGCGCCGGGCCTAGTCGTGAAGAATGTCGTCAGACCGTTCTGCTGCTGAGAACCGAGTAGCAGGGGAGGGCGATCATGGAGAATCGAACGTCCCGATGACGTTGAAGATCAGCATCTGGTTGCCGGGGGTCAGCGCGTTCTCGGTCCCCTTGAAGAATCCCCCACCTGGTCCGGTGGACTCATCGTACCGATACTCCAACCGGCAAATCAGGTTGGCCCATTTGTAAGGCACCTGGTACTTCAGCGTCGTCGTCACGGCCTTGACGAGCTGCTCGAAGCCGCTCATCAGACCGTTCCGGTCCCACCAAAACTCCGGCCTGATCGCAACAGTCCACGGCCCGTCGACATGCCACTGCAGCTCCAACGCGGATCCGGTCCAAAAGTCGCGCGGATTGCCGGGCGCTGAAGCGTTCTTCTGAGTACCGATCTGATACTCCAGCGCAACGACGACCTGCTCGCCTTTCCACTCGACAATCGAATCTGAAAACAGGCGCCAGAATTCGATCGACGTGTTCGACTGATCTGGTCCGTAATAGAGTGTCTCCTTCAGGGTCCAGGGCCGACTCGGCTTATAGGCCACTTGCCCTCCGTAACTCGGGATGCTGTTCGCATTTTCAAGGTGGAAGTAGTCATCGATCACAAACAATGCGCCGGTCCATTGCTCGTTAAAGGGGTAGACGGCATTGGCCCCTAACATCAAGTACGGCGAGTAGTCGGCGAGCCATGCACGCGTGTAGTTGGCGTTGTCCTTGGCATAGAGCGATTCATAGCCGATGAAGCTGTCGAAGATGCCCGCTTGGATGGTTAACCCATTCCCGACCGGAACCAGGTACGAAGCGTTCGCCCGGCCGAAATGCCTCAGCCAGGATGAACCTGGAAGGTCTGGTAACCCGACTGGGAATCCAAAGTTGACGGAATCCTCGCCCCATTGCCCCATAAGTTCCATGCCCCACCGTGATTCTGGCGTCGCGTCCTTCCGCACGTAGACGCCGGCCATATTGACATCCAGATCATTGACCTGGGGTGTCGTCGTCCGGTTGCGCCACACATGGTTCCCGGGGAAATTGAAGGCCAGCGAATAACCCAAATCCACAAACCCACCATAATGCCAGAGCGGAGGCTCGGGCTTAGCCCCCTGGGGCTCGATCTTAGGGGTCTCGTTCGACGTCCCGGTGATCGGCTCCTGCGCGGCGACCGATGTCGCAGCGATCCAGACGATCAACCAGACAGCTAGGCACCTCGATGCCATTTGTATCATGACGCCGGTGCCTTCTCGCTTGAGTGATCGTCGCGCAACGTCGGTTCTCAAACGGGGGGCTCCTGGTCAGGCGGCCGTTCGCCTCGAACCCGTTCAGCCCCAGCCTGTGTCGGCCCTCATTCTCGATGACTTTACACCAAAGGACGTCAAAGGGGTGTAAAGACAGAACCGCGAAATGTCAAGGACGTGTAAAAACAGTGTGGCGAGATCGGAGAGGGCCGATTGATCGCCCGTTGTCAGCATGAAGCACGGAGCGACGAGGCCGGAAAGGGATCCCTCGAGGTAGAAACACGTAGTGCTCGGAATGGAGCCCCTTCTTCCCGTTTGACTCCGATTGACCCATCTGGTAATATCCACCGGCTTGGCGGGGCGCAGATGTGTCACCGGCACCTTCCAAGTCAGTAGAACATCGGGCCCGTCCCCATCGTCTAGCCTGGCCTAGGACGCCGGCCTTTCAAGCCGGCAACACGGGTTCAAATCCCGTTGGGGACGCCACTGATGACGCCTCACCCCTCACTCTCCCGATGGTGAAGGCCGGGCGACACGTCGAGGAGGTGGGTGCGCACGCCTTCCGCAAAGGCGTTGTCCACGAGGGAGCCTTCCTGCCACCCTCGGGACCAACCACCGTGATCAGGACCACTTCATGCCGAGTGGGCAGTTCATGACGAATGCGGTGCGGCGATGAGACAGGTGGGAGCCTCTGGACAGGCGGGCGCGCTGATGCTGGCCGCACTCTTTACCATGGGCGCTGAACAGCCGACGGGGGGACCCGGGAAACCGGGAGAGGCGGCGCCGCTTGCGGCGCCGGCGGGAAAGGACGGGGCGCCCATGGTCTTGATCCCCGAGGGTGACTTCATCATGGGCGGCAATGAGGGATCCGGAAACGAACGACCTGAACACAAAGTCTGGTTGGATGCCTATCTTCTCGACCAGTTCGAGGTCACGATCAAACTGTACGGCCAGTTCCTGAAAGAGACGGAACGTCGGGCCCCGCCACTGTGGGACGAGGACGCGATCAACACCGCCGGGGATCGCCCCGCGGTGGGTCTCACCTGGATGGACGCCGAGGCCTATTGCAAGTGGGCGGGCAAGCGAATGCCCACTGAAGCGGAGTGGGAGAAGGGGGCTCGTGGAACGGATGGCCGCCGCTATCCGTGGGGCCACATGCAACCCTTTGTCGATATCGCGAACTATAACCGGGGGGTCTGGGTCAGCTACCCCATTACCCTGGTCCCCGTCACGAGCGGCGTGGCCGGCATGAGCATCCGACACGGGCTGAAAGAGGGAGGGAGGAGCCCCTACGGCCTGTACCATATGGCCGGGAACGCGGCGGAGTGGGTGGCCGACTGGTACGACCGGGAATACTATCAGAAATCCCCCGATCGGAACCCTAAGGGCCCCGCGAGCGGGGAGAATCGAGTGATTCGGGGAGGCTCGTGGAGCGATCTTCCCGTCGGCCTTCGCGTCACCGCTCGGGTATCCGCCGAACCGGACTTCCGTGACCTCACGCTGGGCGTCCGGTGCGCGATGACTCCCGGAAAGAAATGATGGAGCGTAACTGGTGGGCGGTCAAGTGGGCAGAACAGTAGGGCGATGGTAGGGAGAACGTCACAGGGCACAAGTACTGAGCACCATCGTTAACCCTGAGGAGAACCATCGATGTCAACTCATCCGAAAGTGACCGCAAAAAAGCGACAGCGGGAGCGTGACAAGGCCGAGCGACGGAGAGAGAAGGAACTTCGTCGCGCGGAGCGGAAAGAGGCGAAGAAGGCCACCGTGAGACTGCCCGGCGAACCAGACCCGGATCTGGCAGGGATGAGGCCCGGTCCTCAGGCTCCGCTCTACTAGCCGTGCGTTGCGCGTTCTTCCGGCTCTGTGCGCTGGGGTCCGCTCCTTTCGCTGTTTCCCCAGGGGATGCCCCCGTAGCCATGAGTAGTCAGCAGGTGTGTCGCCTGCCTACCAGAAGCCGATCCAGCAATCGAGGCTGAGTCGCGGCTTCGCCCGGCTCCGATCCTCTCCAAGGCTGTCTCCACTGTGCTTCCCCACTTTGTGACCCCCGACAATATGATGCTGCTGACGGACCTGTACGAGCTCACGATGGCCGCCAGCTACCACGAACATAGGCCGGATGACCGGGCCACGTTCGAGCTCTTCGTCAGAAAACTGCCCCCGAAACGGTCCTACCTGATGTTCGCGGGCCTGGACCAGGTGCTGTTTTATCTCACCCATCTGTCTGCCAGCTCGGATGCGATCCGCTATCTGCGCTCCACGGGGCTCTTTCCTCCGTCGTTTCTCACCTACTTGCGCACCCTCCGCTTTCGCGGCGACCTCGATGCGATGCCGGAGGGCACGGTGTTCTTTCCGTATGAGCCCGTGCTGCGGGTCACCGCCAATCTCATCGAGGCTCAGCTTGTCGAGACGTTTCTGCTCAATGCCGTCAATGTGCAGACGCTGGTCGCGACCAAGGCCTGCCGCGTCCTGGAGGCGGCGGCCGGTCGGGAGGTGGTGGAGTTTGGACTGCGCCGCGCCCACGGGATGGATGCGGGACTCAAGGGAGCACGGGCTGCCTACCTGGCCGGTTGCGTGGGGAGCTCGAATGTGCTGGCCGGGCGTCTGTATGGGATCCCGGTCTTTGGCACGATGGCGCATGCCTTCGTGCAAGCGTTCCCGTCCGAGAGGGAGGCCTTTCAGGCGTTCACGACCACATTCCCCAAGGGGACCACGCTCTTGATCGATACGTACGATACGCTGGCGGGCGCGGGTGACGCCGCGCGAGTGGCGCAGGGCCTGGCCCGCCACGGGACGCGGCTCGGTGGCGTACGGCTGGACAGCGGGGACCTGATCGCCCTCAGCCGGCAGGTACGTCGACTCCTGAATGCGCGCCATCTGCGCCACGTCAAGATTTACGCGACCGGCAATCTCACGGAGCAGCGTATCATGGAGATCGTCAGACGTGGTGCCCCGATCGATGCCTTCGGCGTGGGTACCGAACTGAGCGTGTCGGCTGACGCACCGAGCCTGGACGTGGTCTACAAGCTGAGCGAGGTCGTGAGGGACGGCAAGATCATACCGACGCTGAAGCTCAGTGCGCACAAACGAACGTACCCCGGCAGGAAACAGGTGTACCGCGTGGAACGCCGGGGGCGCCCGGTGGAAGACATCCTGGCGCTGGAGGGAGAATCTGTGCCCGGGCGCCCGCTCTTGGTCCCGGTGCTCCGAAATGGGCGTCTCGTCCGCCGGTTGCCTTCACTGTCGGCGATTCGACGGCAGGCGACCGGTGAGCGAGCCAGGCTTCCGACGAATTTGCGCGGGCTTGATGCGCGCGCGAGCTATCCCGTTCGGATCAGCCCTGGGCTTCAACGTTTAACCGAATCGTGCCGACGCGCCGTGGAACGCGCCCGGCGCGGCACATAGGATGCCACGTCAGGAACCGAATCAGCCCGACTACGACGGGCCTCGCTCAGACCAGACGCGTGAGGAGCAGAAGTCCGCGGAGCGAGCGTGGACTCTGATGCTGGTCGGCCTGGTCCTGTTGGTGGGCGTCCTGTCCTCTGTGTGGCTGGGACCTCCGGCGGCGCCGAGCCGGCCGACGCGCACCGTCGCCGTGACGCCCGGTCAGGTGCCCCTGGTGACGGGAAGCGAACCGTTGGAGCAGCTCTTCATCAAAGCCGGCTGTCCGGTGTGCCACGCCATCCCGGGAATCCCGGGTGCCCAGGGGCGGGTCGGGCCTAGACTGGTCCTGGGCTCGACCGGACCAACCAGACTGGCTGATCCTCGCTACCGGGGAAAGGGGAAGACGGTGAAGGAATACGTGATCGAGTCGATCTTGGACCCGGGGGCGTACGTGGTGCCCGGCTATCCTGACCGGACGATGCCGGGCTGGTACGGAAAGAAACTCAGTGCCGAGGCGCTGGACAAGATGGCTGTCTATCTGGAGCGGCTGACGGACGAGCCTGCTTCGCTACGCCGTTGACGCGGTGGGCTCTCTCAGGCTGGCCGTTCGGTGACGGGCCGACGGCAGCCTAGCGCTTAAGCGATTGCCCCTCTCCCCTGGCCTCTTCCTTCTTGATCCCCGCCAGCTTGATCTTCAGCCGGAGATTGTTGGCGCTGTCCGCGTTGATCAGGGCCTGCTCCAGGCTGATCCTCTCATCCCGATAGAGTTGAAAGAGGACGTGGTCGAAGGTCGAGCAGCCCTGCTCGATGCCCTGTTCCATGGCCTCTTTGAGGAGATCGGCTTGTCCCTTCTTGATCAGGTCCTTGATCCGAGGGGTATCCAGAAGAATCTCACAGGCGGGCACCCGCGAGCCGTCCTGCGCGGGGATCAGGCGTTGGGACACGATCGCCTTCAAGTTCATGGAGAGCTGTAGGTAGATCTGGGGATGGCGCTCGGACGGGAAGAAATTGATGATGCGCTCGATGCACTGGTTGGCGTTGTTCGCGTGGAGTGTCGCCAGACACAAGTGGCCGGTTTCCGAGAAGGCGATCGCCGCCTCCATGGTTTCGGTATCGCGAATCTCACCGATCAGAATCACATCGGGCGCCTGCCGCAACGTGTTCTTCAGCGCCATCTCGTAGGAGTGCGTATCGAACCCGATCTCGCGCTGCGTAATAACCGATCGCTTGTGCTTGTGGACAAACTCGATGGGGTCCTCCACGGTGACGATGTGACCGGTGGAGGTGCTGTTTCGATAGTCGATCATCGCCGCCAGCGAGGTGGACTTCCCACAGCCTGTGGCCCCCACGAACAGCACGAGGCCCCGGTTGCACATCGAGAGATCTTTGATGATCGGCGGCAGGCCCAACCGCTCGATGGTCACGATGTCGAGTTTGATCTGCCGGATGACGATCCCGATGTTGCCTCGCTGGCGGAACAGATTGACGCGGAAGCGACCCAGCTCGGGGTAGAACAGCGCCAGGTTCATCTCCAACTTGTCCTCGAAGTCCTTCTTCTGCTTCTCCCGCATCATGGCGTTGGCGAGGGCTTCGAGCTGTTCGTTGGAAAAGGGGGTGCCGGCGGTGATGTGGGTGATGCCCTGGATGCGGTAGATCGGAGTCAGGTCCACCGTCAGGTAGAGGTCCGACGCGCCGCGATCGACCATGACTTTCAGCAAGCCGCGAATGTCCATTGCCTTCCTCCCGCGAGTAGTCTAGCGAAGGTCTCTCGCACCTGGCCGATCAGGCAGCCCCGCTGGCCGCGGCTGCCGCCGTCCCGGCAGGCGCTACCCCGCCGAACAGATTCGGGGTCATGCTCCGGGACTGGGCTTCCGTCTTGCTGACGAGGCCACGGGTGACCAGTTCGACCAACGCCATATCCATGGTCTGCATCCCATCCTTCTTGCTCGCCTGCATGATGCCGGGGATCTGGTGGAGTTTCGCCTCGCGGATGAGGTTCCGGATGGCAGTCGTGCCGGTCATGACCTCCAGAGCCGCCACCCGCCCGCCGCCTTTCTTCTTGAGGAGTGTCTGGGTGATGACGCCCTCGATCGACTCGGCCAACTGAGCGCGAACCTGGTTCTGCTGGTTGGGCGGGAAGACGTCGATGATGCGGTCCACGGTCTTCGGCGCGCTGGAGGTGTGTAAGGACGCGAACACCAGGTGTCCTGTCTCAGCGGCGGTCAAGGCGAGCTGGATGGTTTCAAGGTCCCGCATCTCACCCACCAGGATGATGTCCGGGTCCTCACGCAGCCCAGACTTGAGTGCATTGGCGAAGGAGTGGGTGTGGGGCCCCAACTCGCGCTGGTTGACCAGGCATTTCTTGGACTTGTGCACGAACTCGATCGGGTCCTCAATCGTGAGGACGTGTCCCTCAAACGTGTCGTTGAGATAGTCCAGCATGGCGGCCAGGGAGGTGGATTTTCCGCATCCGGTCGGGCCGGTCACGAGGACCAGGCCTTTTTCCCTATCGCACAGTTGTCGCAAGATGGGCGGCATCCCCAAGGCTTCCAGGGGCTGAATCAAGGTCGGGATCGTTCGGAACACGGCGCCCAGCCCTCTGCGCTGCACGAAAACGTTGACGCGGAAGCGGGCAATGTCCCCCATCTCGAACGAGAAATCACATTCATGGGTCTCCTCAAAGGCCCGACGGTGCGCGTCGCTCATCATGTCGTAGATCATGCCGCTGACTTCTTCCTTGCTGAGAGCAGGATGATCCAGTTTTTTCAACTCGCCATGGATGCGCAACATCGGCGGCTCGCCCGCGCTAATGTGGCAGTCCGAGGCCTCCTGCTCCACCCCGAAGGTCAGCAACTGCGTCATGTCCATAACAGTCCTCCACCGATACTCACAAGCCTGCTACTATACCATAGCTCTGCCTTCTCAGCCATCATTCGCGTTGAGTTCGCACGCCCTCCATGGCGGCTGTCGATCACCCGTCAGGGTCTGTCTCGCTCCGGACAGAGGTCACACGAGATCCAGCGCGCGCCCGGCGTGCTGGAATGCCGCGAGGACCGTGTCGAGCTGTTCGCGCGAGTGCTCTGACGTCACCGTGACCCGGATCCGGCTACTCTGCCGGGGGACCGTGGGTGGACGGATGGCCGGAGCGTAGATTCCGGACTCGAAAAGCCGGTCGGCCATCCTGATGGCGATCGCTGGATCTCCGATCAGGACCGGGATGATCGGACTGACGGTTGCGGTGCTGCGAAACCCGAGCGCGGTAAGACCGGTGTACAGATACTCCCGATTGGCCCAGAGGCGGCTGCGCCGCTCTGGCTCGGCGCGGAGGATTTCAAGCCCTGCCAGCGAGGCCGCGGCAGTGGCTGGAGGCGGGGCGGTGGTGTAGATGAAGGAGCGAGCCGTATTGAGCAGGTACCGGATGAAGTTGCTGGGGCCCGCCACATATGCCCCGCTGCTGCCCACCGCTTTGCCCAGTGTGCCCATATGGAAGGGGAGACGAGACTCAACCCCGAGGTACTCCAGCGTGCCCCGGCCCTGTGATCCCATCACGCCTGTGCCGTGCGCGTCGTCCACCAGCACGCGAGCACCGTACTGCTCCGCGAGCGAGATCAACTCCGGCAGCGGCGCTACGTCTCCGTCCATGCTGAATAGCCCGTCCGTCACGAGGAGCGTCTCGCGGCGCGACGACCGTCGGGCGAGCAGCGTTCTGACCTGGGCCACGTCCCGGTGGCGAAAGACGCGGAACTCAGCGCCGCTCAGCCGGCAGCCGTCGATCAGGCTCGCGTGACAGAGGCGGTCGGCCAAGATCAGCCCGCCCGAGCCGATCAGGGACGGGACGAGGCCCAGGTTGGCCAGATACCCGGAGCCAAACACGAGGGCCGCTTCGGTACCCTTGAACCGGGCCAGCGCCGCCTCAAGCTCCATGTGCGGTGGGTAGGTGCCGGACAGCAGGCGGGAGGCGCCGGACCCTGCGCCGAATGCCTCCGTGGCGGCGATCGCCGCCGCTTTCAGCTTGGGATGGGCGGCGAGGCCCAGGTAGTCGTTCGAAGACATCAGGATGACCCGGCGTCCTTCGGTGATCACGACTGGACCCGACTCAGACTCGATGAGTCGGAGCCGACGCAGAAGGTGCCGTGACTCAAGCTCGTGTAGCTGCTTGTCGAACATATCGAGCCGTGAGGTAATCCCGCCTCCTCCCATTCCGTTGCCTTGTTCCTATACCTTGTGTCGGGCGCTGTCAACGAGCCGGTCGCACGCCGGAGGCGGGGTGGCCGAGAATTGACAACAGCAGGACAAGCTTGTATAAGGGCGCACGTGCGATCGTGTGCGGTCGCGCGAGACCGACGAACGAGCACTTCGTCTCCGATGGCTTACCGAATCAGACTTCCCTCCAAAAGCGTTCCGACGGATGAGGCGCACCTCCTCAGCGGGATGGAGCGCTTTCTTCTCGGTCTGCAGGAGCACCGACAGTGGGTGCTGGGAGGAGGGGTCGTCCTGCTGGCGGCGGTCGCGGTGGTCGCGGCGGTCATCTGGCTGGACCATCGGAATACGGAGCAGGCGCAAGAGCTGAACCGACAGGCCACGTTCCTGTACCTCTATCGGCCGGCAGACAATCCGGTGAAGGCGGATGAAAACCTGCGGAAGTCGATCGCGCTGTATCGCCAGCTCGTCGAACAGTATCCCAGAACGGCCATCGCTCCCATGGCCTTGTTCCATCTGGCCAATGCGCAGGTGCAAGCCAACGACCTTGGCGGCGCGATCGATAGCTACCAGAGGTATATCGAGATGTACGGCGCGAGCAAGGCCATGCTCGGGCTCGTGTACCAAAGGCTGGGGTATGTCGACTTACTGCGGGGTGACCGGGGCCAGGCCGTCAAGGCCTTCGAGTCGGTGATCGCAGTGCCGGGCGCCCTCAATAAAGACCAGGCCATGTACGAACTGGCTAAGTTGGAGGAAGCCGCGTCCCGTCCCGAGGCGGCGGTGGCCCGCTATCAGGAGTTGATGAGAGTGTTTCCCAACTCCCCGTTTGCGGGTGAAGCCACGGTGCGTGCCAAGGCCTTGGAACTGAAGCAGAGTCCGGAGACCCAGCCAGCGGGCCGTCCATCGGCCGCGCCGACACCGCCCGAGAAAGCGAAGAAGTAGTCGAGAGGCAGGAGGCAGGAGGCAGGAGTGTGGGTCAGGGACCGATGTCAATCAACTCGCCAGGCCGAAGCATTCGTCCTCTGAGATTGTTGCGTTCACGAAGCTCCGCCACAGTCATCTTGTAGCGTTTCGCGATCGTCCAGAGACTGTCTCCCAGGCGAACTCGATGCCATCCCTGTTTCGCCTGGAGACCCCCTCGCGTGCCCGAGAAGAGAGGTGCCTTCCACGTCGGTAGCTGTTCCAGCGCGGGCGCGACCCTCGCGGCCATCCCCACCGGCACCTTGAGATGGTACGCCGTCTCGTCGGGCGGGGTGACATCCCGGCGCAACTCCGGGTTGAGCCGTCGCAGCTCCTGATACGAAACCCCCGTGGCTTTTTCAACGTCGCGGAGATGCACCGGGCGCCGAACGACCACTTCCTCAAACTGATGCGGATCGGGCGGGTCAGCCGGGAACCCGTACTGTTCCGGATTCTTCGCGATGATCGTGGCGGCCATGAAGCGCGGGACGTATTCTCTCGTTTCTCGCCGGATGAGTCTGGTCTGGGAAAGTTCCCAGAAACTCTCGGCGCGCGCTTTCTGGAGCGCCCGCGATACCTTCCCCTCGCCCGCATTGTACGCCGCGAGCGCCAACGGCCAGCTCCCAAACAGATCATACAGGTCGCGCAGGTACCGGGCTGCGGCCACGGTGGATTTGACGGGGTCCCGTCGTTCATCAACATAGTGATCGATCCGGAGCCCGTAGAGTCTGGCCGTGCCGGTCATGAACTGCCAGGGGCCAGTGGCACGAGCGCGCGAGTAGGCTTTCGGGTTGAACCCGCTCTCGACCAGAGACAGGAAGACGAGGTCGCTCGGCAGGTTGAATTCGGTAAAGATCTTCTCCACGAGAGGTTTGTAGTGGCGCGTGCGCGTCAGCCACTCTTCGAAGCGGTCACGCATCGACGTGTTGAAAGACTGAATATGGAGTTCCACTCGACGATTGTGGACGATCGGCACATCGTAGTTGGGCAGGTGCTGATCGCCTTCTCCTTCCCCGTAGCTGTCCGAACTCGGGGCCGCCTCAGGGCGGAACAGTTCAGCGTAGCGCCAGGGCGGGCTTGATAGTTCGGGGGTGAGGAACAGCGCCTCCCTTCCGTCCGGCCACAGACTGACCGGTGCCTGTTCATCTGCAATCGGCGTGGCCGGCGGGTTCGGCAGAGGATCGGTCTTGAGCGGATCTGAGGATGGAGCTGATGGGAGGATCGGGCTGGCGTGCCCGCCCAGGGCAGGCTCCTGGTCCGACTCGCTTCGCGTCAGTTCCGGGTTGGCCGTGAGCGGTTGGGTTCCAGCATCGACCGGCTCCGCGCTGACGAGGGCCGGTCCCTCGAAGAGTCCGAAGGGACCTTGAAGGCCCCCCCAAGCCACGAGCACAGCGCCTATGACCAGACTCGGCACGCGACCGATGTTGTGACCCACGATACCCCCGTCGCGCTTGAACAAATCGCGATTCCTCTTAACTATTCCTTTATAAACCCTAGCCTATCGGTGGAGCGCTATCTTGTCAAGGTGACATCATGCCACGAGCGACTCCTCGGGGTCTACGCAAGCCTCTGGAAAATGGCCCCTCGGGGCCTGCCGTTACCTTGACAGTGATAGGTACGTGTGGTAGCGTAGCGCCCTTCTGCGATCGACCAAGGCGCTCAACGCCGACGTTCAGGCACACACCCACCACGCGGCAGCCCGGTTGAGGATTCAGCCGCTTGTCTATCTAAAGGGAGAGCCGTCCGATGTTGAAACGGTATTTACTCGCTCCAGGTCCGACCCCGGTGCCGCCGGAGGTCCTGTTGGCGATGGCCAAGCCCATCATCCATCACCGGGCGCCCGAATTTGCTCAACTGTTCGGAGCGGTCCGGGAAGACCTCAAGTGGCTGTTTCAAACCAGGAACGATGTGCTCATCCTGGCCGCGTCCGGGACCGGCGGGATGGAGGGCTCGGTGGCGAACTTCTTGTCGCCGGGCGAGCGGGCGTTGGTGGTAAACGGGGGAAAATTCGGCGAACGCTGGGGCAAGATTTGCAAGACCTTCGGCGTCCAGGTGACCGAGGTCAAGGTGGAGTGGGGACAGTCGGTGGACCCTCAGGCCGTAGCCGACGCCTTAAAGAAGGATCCGTCGATCAAGGCGGTGTACGTGCAGGCCAGCGAAACCTCGACGGGGGTCGCCCATGACGTCAACAGGCTGGCCGAGGTGACGAAGTCGCGCGAAGGGACGATTCTCGTCGTGGATGCGATCACCGCGCTGGGGGTCTTCGATATCAAGTCCGATGCCTGGGGACTGGACGTCGTGGTGACCGGTTCGCAGAAAGCACTCATGCTGCCGCCCGGCCTGGCGTTCGTCAGCGTGAGCGAGAAGGCCTGGCAGCTGGCCGAGAAGGCGAAGAACGGGGCATTCTATTTCAATTTCAAGAAGGAGCGCGAGTCCCAGATCAAGAACCAGACGGCGTACACGCCGGCGGTGTCCATGATTCTGGGCCTGCAGGAAGTGCTGCGGATGCTCAAAGCGGAAGGACTGGACGCTCTGTTTGCCCGTCAGGCTCGGCTGGCCCATGCGATGCGCGAGGGAGTGCGGGCCGCCGGCCTCTCGCTCTTCGCGAAGCAGTCGCCCAGCGACGCCCTCACCGCCATTGCCGCGCCCGAAGGCGTGGACGGGCAGGCGATTTACAAGAACCTGCGGGTCCACTACGGAATCACGGCGGCCGGAGGGCAGGATCACCTCAAGGGCAAGATCTTTCGAGTCTCTCACATGGGCTATATGGACACGTTCGATGTGATCATCGCGCTGGCGGCTATCGAGATGGTGGTGAAGGGCTTGGGGTATCCGATGAAGTTAGGGAGCGGGGTCGCCAAGGCGCAGGAATTACTGATGGCAGCGGCGGAGGCCGCGGGCTCGAGGCGATAGGCACGGGGCGATGGGGACGATGAAAGTTCTAGTGAGTGACACCTTGTCTGTGCAAGGCGTGGAGATCCTGACCAAAGCGGGCTTCACGGTGGAGGTGAAGACCAAGCTCCCGAAGGAGGAGCTGCTCAGGGTGATCCCGGAGTACGATGCGCTGATCGTGCGCTCGGGCACGAAGGTGACCGCCGAGGTGATCGCGGCCGCCGATCGTCTGAAAGTGATCGGGCGTGCCGGGTCGGGTTTGGACAACGTGGATACCCCGGCGGCCACCCGGCGCGGCATCGTGGTGATGAACACTCCGGGTGGGAATACGGTGACGACGGCCGAGCATACCATGGCGATGATCTTCGCGATGACCCGACGGATCCCCCAGGCCGCGGCCTCAACGAAATCCGGCAAGTGGGAAAAAGACCGCTTTATGGGGGTGGAACTCTACAACAAGACGTTGGGTGTCGTCGGAATCGGGCAGATCGGCGGATACCTTGCCAAGTTGGCTCAGGGCCTCTCCATGAGCGTGATTGCCTATGACCCCTACCTGGCCACTGAGCGAGCCCGCGAAATGGGCGTCGAGGTGGTAGACCTGCCGGACCTGTTCCGGCGCGCGGATCTCATCTCCGTGCATACTCCCTTGACGGCCGAGACACGCTCGCTGATCAATGCCGCAGCCATCGCGCAGATGAAGGCAGGGGTCATGATCGTGAACTGCGCGAGGGGCGGGATTGTCAACGAGGCGGACCTGTACGAGGCGCTCAAGGCGAAGCGGGTCGCCGCCGCAGCCTTCGACGTGTTCGAAGAGGAACCGATCAAGCCGGACCACCCACTCCTCACGCTGGACAATTTCATCTGCACGCCCCACATCGGGGGGTCGACCGGAGAAGCGCAGGAAAACGTGGCGGTCGGGATCGCGGAGCAGATCGTGGACTACTTCACCAAGGGACTGGCGCGGGGAGCCGTCAATGTCCCGTCGGTTCCTGCGGAGCTGCTCCCTCGATTGCAGCCGTACCTGAATCTCGCGGAGAAGATCGGGCTGCTTCAGGCGCAGCTCTACGAAGGCGGCTTGGAGCGGGTGACGGTCGAGTACAGCGGGGAAGTGGCGGCCCTCGCCGTGGCTCCCTTGACGATCGCGGTGCTCAAGGGCCTGCTCACCCCCATTCTGGAGGATGCCGTTAATTTCGTGAATGCGCCGATCGTGGCCAGAGAGCGCGGGATCGAGGTGAAGGAGGTCAAGGGCGGAGATGCCGGCGACTTCACCAGCGTCATCAGAGTACGCATCGAGACGGGCAAGCAGACGCACCGCGTGGCCGGGACGCTGTACAGTCGTAAGGACCCTCGCATCATCGAGATCGATAAGTTCCAGGTCGAGGTGGTGCCGGAAGGACACATGATGCTGATCCTGAACCAGGACCGGCCCGGCGTGATCGGCACGGTGGGGAAGGTGCTGGGGGACCACGAGATCAATATCGCCCGCATGCAATGCTCGCGTGAGGAACGGGGCGGTCACGCGCTGTTGATCATCGGGCTGGATGCCCCCCTGCCGGAAGGGGTCTTGAACACGATCAAGCGCGCGAAGTACATTCTGTCGATCAAGCTGGTTGACCTCTCCAAGGGGGTGTAGTCCGGACTGGCCCACGCGATCGGACGCGAGGGCCCGTTCCCCCGTCCACGGGCCTGCGCCCTCAGTTACCCATGATGCAGCCGAACGATCGATCTCTCATTCCCGCCGGTATGGCAGCGATCCTGCCGGAAACGGCCCCCCGCGTCCGGCGTCTGGAGGAGACGCTGCTGGATTCTCTCGACCGCTGGGGCTACCAAGAAATCATCCCGCCCACATTCGAATATCTGGATGTGCTGTCGGCCGGGTTGGAGCCGAAGGTGATCGAGAAGTGCTACACCTTCCCCGACCGGACCACCGGTCGGATGCTGCTCCTGAGGCCTGACGTCACGGCGCAGATTGCCAGGATCGTCGCCATGGGGATGGTGGAATCCACTCGCCCGGTCAGGTTGTGTTATCGCACCACCGTCTTTCGGTATGAGCCGGAGCATGTCGGACGCGAGCGTGAAATCTTCCAGGTTGGTGCAGAGCTCATCGGGGCCGACGACGTGGCCATGGATGCCGAGATCATCGCCCTGATGATCAGTTGCCTGAGGCGCCTCGGGCTCTCGTCTTTTCGGATCTCGGTGGGGCATGTGGGATTCTTCAAGGCCTTGCTGGCCAGGTCGGGGATGTCTGCTGAAGGTCAGAAGCGGGCCGAGCAGGCCGCGGCTCGCAAAGACCTTCCCCGTCTCGCGGAGATCCTGCGCACCGAGCAGGCTCCAGCCAAGGCGGCCAAGGCGATCCTGGAGGCGCCGGGCCTCTCCGGGCGGCAGGATGTGCTCGATCGAGGTCGTGCGCTCGCCGGCGGCGACCGGGCACTTCGCACCACCCTTCAACGGCTGACCGATGTGTACGAGCTGCTGAACGCAGCCGGGTTGGGCGAGTATCTTGTGATGGATCTGGGTGAGTTCCGCGGGTTCGATTACTATGATGGATTGGTGTTCGACGTGTTTGCCGAGGGGATCGGCTGTGAGCTGGGTGGGGGGGGGCGGTACAACCATCTGATCGGGAGGTTTGGTCGGGATCTTCCGTCTACCGGCTTTGCGTTCGATGTGGATCGGCTTTTCCGCGTGATCGAACGCGTGGAGGACGGCCTGTCTCGCGCACAGGCCGACTTCTTCATCGTCTCCCCCGTGCAACACAGCGACCGAGTGTTCCGCGTCGCACAGATGCTGAGGGATGGCGGGTTTCGGGCCATTCAGGGGACGATCCGGGCGGCGGGTCCGGCAGGGCTTCTCCGCGCGCTCGAAGAAGGACGCCTGCTCGCGGCCTCGACCGTCGTCGTGCTGGGAGTTCCGGGCGTGGCTCCCGAGGAAGCGTTGCTCTTGACGGAACCGGCGCGCCGCCGTACCCGCGCGGGTTCGGCTGCACCGACACAGCGGAAGGTCAAAATCAAGGATCTCCCATCTCTGCTAGCGAAGGATTGATAATCGGCTCATTTCCGATTGGTTCATTCGACTGCCGGACCGATCTTCGGACGACTCGGTCAGCTCATGACTGAAGTACTCGGATGACGATGAGTCCCACGGACCTGACCGAACCACGGCTGCCCCCCCAGAACCTCGAGGCCGAGCAGTGCGTCCTCGGCGCGATCCTGCTCGACAACTCGTCCATGGCGAAGGCGATGGAGATCGTCACGGAGGAGGACTTCTATCGTACGGCCCACCATAAGATCTATCAGGCCATGCTGGAGCTCTCAGAACACGGCGAGGTGATCGACCAGATCACGCTCACGGAGCACTTGAAGTCCACAGGCCAGTTGGAGGGAGTTGGCGGAGCGGCCTACCTGGCCGAACTGGTCCAGGTCGTTCCGACGGCGGCGAACATCAGATATCACAGCAAGATCGTGCGCGACAAAGCGCTGCTCCGTGGCTTGATCACGACCTCGACCGAGGTGATTACGCGCGGGTATGAGGGCGCCTCCTCAGTGGATGACCTGCTCGACTTCGCAGAGCGGATGGTCTTCGGTTTGGCGCAGGGGAAACTTGGTCGATCCTTCACACCGCTCCACGATGTTATTAAGGAGAGCCTGGACCTGGTCGATCGACTTTCCAAGCGGAAGGAACGGGTCACGGGAATCCCCACGGGGTTCGAAGATCTCGATGATCTGACGGCCGGTCTGCAACCGTCCGATCTGATCGTGATCGCCGGCCGACCCAGCATGGGCAAAACCAGCCTGGCGCTGGGCATGGCGCAGTCGGCGGCCGTCAAGCACCGCCAAGCGGTCGGGATATTCAGCCTCGAAATGTCCAAGCCTCAACTGGTCCTCAGGATGCTCAGCTCGCAAGCGCACGTGGACTCCCATGCCCTTCGCACCGGCAAGCTTCAGAAGGAGGACTGGTGGCGATTGGCCGAGGCCGCGGGGCATCTGGAGCAGGCGCCGATATTCATCGACGACACCGGCGCCCTGACGGTGCAGCAGATGCGGGGGAAGGCCCGGCGGCTGAAAGCGGAGAGCGGGCTCGATCTGCTCATCGTCGACTACCTGCAGCTGATGCAAGGCCGCAGCGATGCCGAATCACGGCAACAGGAGATCTCGGACATCTCGCGGTCTCTCAAGGCTCTCGCCAAAGAGTTGAATATCCCCGTGCTGGCGTTGTCGCAGTTGAGCCGGGCCGTGGAAAGCCGGAAGCCGCCGATCCCCATGCTGGCCGACCTCCGGGAGAGTGGGGCGATCGAGCAGGACGCAGACGTTGTGATGTTCATCTATCGGGATGAAGAGTACAACCCCGACTCGGAGAAGAAGGGAATTGCGGAGATCCTGGTGAAGAAGCACCGGAATGGTCCTACCGGAGACGTCAAGCTCGCCTTCCTCAATAAGTACGCCAAATTTGAAAATCTCTCTGACCGCGAAGCCGTTTGACACCCTTTCGAGCGCTGCGTATAATTCGTTCGATTGCCGTTCCAACCCTCCATGGGCTCGCTCGGCGATCGCTCATCTTCATGATTGACCCTCGCAGCAAGGCCCCGAGCGTGACCGCACGCCTCAACGGATGGACTGCCTGCCCGCGGGTCTGGCAGGGGGTGGTCCTGAGCCTGCTCGCCGGGATGATCCCGATCACCTCCTGCACGTCGATGCCCGATGCGGCCAGGGAGGGGGCACAGCCCCAGGCCGCTCTCTCCGCGGCGCCGAGCCAACCCGTCACGCCGATCGATCCGCATGCCTATTACCACTTTATGCTCGGCTTCCGGGCGGAAATGGTTCAGGACTCCGAGCAGGCCGTCCGCGAGTACCTGGCCGCGCTGGGCGGAGATTCATCATCGGCCTTTCTTCAGGCCCGCCTCGCCGGAGTGTATTTCTCCATGGGCGATGTCCCCAACGCGGTGGCCCTCGCCGACCGGGTGGCAGGCGCGGATGTCCGGGATGCTTCCCTCCTGGTACTCGTCGCCGGGATCTATGCCGGCGCCGGACAGCTGGACAAGGCGCTCTCGCTCTACGATCGGGCGATCGTGCTGGACCCCACCAAGGGCGACCCGTATTTCTCCAAGGGCATTCTGCTGGTCAGCCTCAAACGGTACGACGAGGCGGAGCGCGCCTTCGAGTCCGGAATCCAGCGCGCCGGCCAGTCGCCGATCGGGTACTACTATCTGGGACGCATCGGAGTCGAAACCAAGCAGCCGGATCGGGCCATCGCCAACTTTGAGCGGGCGATCGCCGTGAACCCGTCGTTCGAGCCAGCCTACGTCGCGTTGGCCACGGTGTACGAGTCCCAGCAGGACCGGGGAAAGGCGGCCGCGGTCTACCGGCGGTATCTCGTTCAAGTCGATCCCCGGAGCCGAGAAATCCGCCAGCACCTCATCCGGCTCTATCTCATCGACAAGTCCTACCGCGAAGCGCTCGCAGAGCTGGAGGTCATGCTGGCCGAGGACCCGAATGATCTGGATGCACAGCTCCGCGCGGGCCTGGTCCTCGGAGAGTTGAAGGATTATCCGAAGGCCATCGAGAAGCTCAACGCCATTCTGGCGGCCCGCCCCGGTGAACTTCGCGTCCGCGATTACCTCGGGTTGATCTACGAGGAAAAGAAGGACTACGACAGCGCGCTTCATGCGTACGAAGTCAACCTCAAGTTGGACCCCACCTATGTGGACGCCCACATGCATATGGGCTTCCTCCTCTACCGCCTAAAACGGTATCCAGAGGCCATCTCGCACCTCACCGAGGCCGTCAAGCTGAACCCGAAACAGTCTGACGCTCATCTCCTGCTGGGGCTGACCTACCTGCAGACGGAGCAGTATGTCCTGGCCTCGCAGGCATTCGAGGAGGGGATCCGCCATCATCCGGCCAATGCCGACCTCCATTTCAACCTGGGGACGGCCTACGACAAGCTGAACCGGTTCGACGATGTCGTCAGGGCTATGGAAATGACCCTTCAGCTGGATCCCAAGCACGCCGACGCGCTGAATTATCTGGGGTATACCTACGCGGAGCGCGGCATCAAGATCGAGGAAGCGGTGTCCCTGACCAGGCAGGCGGTCTCACTCAAACCGAACAACGGGTATTACGTAGACAGTCTCGGCTGGGCCTTCTTCAAGATGGGCTTGCTCGATGAAGCGCTGGCCGAAATCCAAAAGGCCACGATGCTGGTCAAAGACGACCCGGTCATCTTCGAGCATCTCGGGGAGATCTATCTGAAGCAGAACCGCGTCCCGGACGCCAGGGAAGCCTGGCTCCACTCGCTTGAACTGGATCCGACTAACGATAAACTGATCGAGCGGTTTCAGAGCCGAGGCCTCGGGGACCCGAGGCTGGAGGAGCGTGTCCGGCAGGCCAAGTCGCGGGTGTCAGAACACCCACCGTCTCCCCAGACGATCCCCTAAGGGGACGTGACCCCGCTAGCAAGGCTCCCGCACCCTCTCTTGCCAATTCACGGCCTTTCGCCTCATTGTCGTTACCCTCCAGGAACCTTGGCAGAAGCTGGGAGCCTGTTGAATTCTCATAGGAATGCCACCTTCTGTTGTGGTAAAAGACTGGCATAGAACCTGCTCATTACACTTCTTGCCATAACCCCGTCGGGTCGTCGCCGCGTGTACTGACTGGGGCCGTTGGGCCAGGCCAAGAGGTGAGGACCGTGAGGCATCCACGAAATCAAGCGGGCTTTACTTTGATCGAATTGATGATCGCGGTGGCGATCGCTGCCCTACTCGCTGCGATTGCTATCCCCACCTTCATGCGGTACCAGGCCAGGAGCCGGCAGGCCGAAGGACGGACCAACTTGGGCGCCATCTTCGTCTCTGAAACGGCTTTCTTCGCCGGGAGTGGGCGGTATAGCGGGATTCCAGAGATCGCTTTCACGCTCGCCGGGACCACGAACCGCTACACATACCGGTCCGTGTCGACAGACGCTAATGGCGCCGCAACGCCCCAGCCTGGCGACACGATCAATGCTGCGGTCGGGACCGTCGAGGCTGAAGGCGTTCCGGCGGCTGCCTCCAGCACGACCGGGTTCACTGCCACGGCTGCGGGTAACTTGGACAACGATCCCACGGTGGACCAGTGGCATGTCAACGACGTCAAGCAAGGCCTTCAGGTTGCGGACCAGAATGATGCCCTGAACTAGGACGAGCGTTGCCCAAGCGACGACCGCTTTTCCCCGTTCGAAGTCCGCTCCAGTCCATGACACAACGATTCAGAGCCTATGCTCACCAGACTGCTCTTGCAGAGACCCTCATTCAGGCGCTCATCCACCCTGTGGGTATCCCGCTCATCCTGCCAAATCTTGGCTCCCACGAACATAAAGTGGAAATTTACGTCGTGGACTTGGACCGTCAGGCATATGGATAATCACGCTAAGTAATTGATAATATTATGATAGATTTGATTTTCGAGAGTGAAAACCATCGTGGCATGGAACCTGCTTTTTCAGGCCGGCCGAGGACCGGATGAGGTGTCACACGGAGGCAGGGTTCCCAGTCACAACCATGGCCGCATGGCCGAACCACAGAGGAGGGTTAGTCATGTTTAACTTAGTGAGGAGCCACAAGGGCTTCACCTTGATCGAGTTGATGATCGTGGTGGCCATCATCGGAATTCTGGCGGCCATTGCGATCCCCAACTTCCTGCAGTATCAGGCTCGGGCTCGCCAGTCCGAGGCCCGGACCAACCTGGGCGGCGTGTTTGTCTCGGAGACCGCCTTCTTGGGTGAGAACGGGTGGTACGGTTCCTTTAACCAGGTCGGGTTTACTCTGGCTGCTGCAACCAACCGGTATACCTACCGGAGTCCGCAGCCTGGAACCGGCGCTGGGAATACGGCGGCCTCAGGTTGTACACCCGGTATCGACGCGTTCTTCTCGAGTGTCGGGCCAGGCGCGGGCACATGCCTGGCGGCTCAGGGAGTCGTGGTCGCGAGCGGTTCTACGATCGCAGCGGGCGGCGCCGCGGCGCAATTCACAGCCAGCGCCGTCGGGAATATCGACGGTGACACGATGACGGACAACTGGCACGTGAACGACGTCAAGCAAAACCTGCAGACCGCAGATCAGAACGACGTCAATACGTAAGAGCGGGCTGACCGCTTTCGGACGGGGAAGGTCCTTGCCTTCCCCGTCCGCGTTTGGACGTAGGTGTGGTTGGCTCAGAGTCTCTCATTGCCGTTGCGGGTCAGTTTTCATCTTGGCGCGTCGCTCTCGTAACAGCCTGCGTCCAAATTCTACGTCGGCTCTCTTGATGTTACCCACCTTCGACCCCGGATACCATGAACGATTGACATATCGTACGGGATGCATGGCCAATCTCCAATGGCATATCCACTACCTGAGCCCTCGCCTGACCATCCGCTTGCACCCCCTCGATCGTCGTTGCCGCTTTGGCTGATAGTGGTGGGCGGTCTCCTGGTCTTCTCGCCTTTGCTGGAAGGGGGAACCACGCACGTCGCGGTGATGACCATCCGGCTGATGATCCTTCTTCTCTTCGGTATCTATCTGGCCAAAGGGATCCGGGTCGGCGCCATGACCTGGCCGCGACTCCCAATCGGGCCGGCCGTCCTGGCGTTCCTGGGGCTGGCTGCGTGGTCCACCGCACTCTCCCCGTACACCAACCAGAGCCTGCAGTGGGTGAGCGTGCTGCTCAGCTATGCCGGATTACTCTATTTGCTTGTGTCTTTCGACCGTGAATGGGATCATATCTTGAAAGTGCTCGCCGTACTGGTCGGCATGGGGCTATTCGAGGCCGGTGCGGCCCTGTTCCAGGGCGGCTGGCTCGACGCGCTCAGGCCCCGCGGCTCCTTTTTCAATCCGAATTTCCTGGCTGGCTACCTGGCCGCGGTGTGGTCCATCGTCTTGGGGTACCTCTGCCACGTGGAAGCCAGAGGGCTTGTCCGAGCCTGGTACGGCGGGCGCAGGTGGCTGCCCAGCCTGCGGCTGTTGGTGCCGATGGGCATCCTCGCGGTGCTGCTCACGGGAATCGTCTGGACCGGGTCGCGAGGCGGAGGGCTGGCATGGCTGGTTGGGACCATGCTCGTGGTGGCCGCACGGTTCGGCCGCAAAGGAGCGGGTATCCTGTTGCTGGTGGTCGTGATCGGCCTCCTCGTACCCAGTCCACTGCATGACCGGTTCCGCGCCGAGCATATTGGAAACCCCTTAGGGTACGCCCGATGGGAGATCTGGCAAAGCTCGGTCCGCCAGATGATGGCGCACCCGATGGGGGTAGGGCTCGGTCTGTACCAGTACACCTACCCGCGCTACGCTTTTCCGGTTGAAGGACAGATCGCGCGGTACGGCAACGTCGCGCAGACCGCCCATAATGAGTATCTCCAAATGGGGGTCGAACTCGGGATAGTCAGCCTCCTTGTGTTTGGATGGGGCGTGTACCTGGTCGGAGCAGAGGCAAGGTCCCTGCTGCGGCAGCGGCTCCAGAAGTGGCAGCGCGGCGTGGCGGTCGGTCTCGTCGCCGCAGTCGGGGGAATGCTCGTGCATGCGGCGGTGGATTCGAGCCTGCATGAGCCGGCCCTGGCCATCCTCTTGATCGTCTGCGTGTCTCTGATTTTCTCGATGCGCCGGTTGGCCGTGCCTGACGCCGAACCCCTCCGCGCCGTCCCAGTCCGATCGCGCCTGCTCTGGGGCGGGCTGGGAGTGTTGGTGGTCGGGGTGCTGGTGGTGCACGTGGTGCGACTTGGGGTGGCTTGGCTGGCGTACGATGCCGGTGCTCGCACGCTGGAGCGCCAGGAGGTGAAGCAGAAGATCGGTTACTATCGGACCGCTATTATGCTGGATCCCGGCAAGTCCCTCTATCATAGCTCGCTGGCCGGGATTTATTTTGAAGTCTATGAGCGGACAGGGGATATCGCGGCGGCGCAGGCTGCCGTGGCTGAATTGAAGGTCGCCATGGCGCTGAACCCCTTAGATGGTCGGCTGGCTGGACTGTTAGGCCATGTGTACGTGACGTTATCCTCGTCGGCGTTGCCACCAGATGCGCCTTCCGGCTCGGCCGATCAGCGGCGGACCTCCTGGCTCCGTCTGGCCCGATCGGCGTATGAACAAGCGGTGGAACTAGAACCCTTCTCCGTGTTCCATCGCTATGACCTGGGGCGTGTGGCCATAGTGCTCGGGGATCGTGAGACGGCCGAGTCCTGTGTCAGGCGGGCGGTCGAGCTGGAGCCGAACTTCCTTCCCGGTCGTGAATGGCTGGCCCGGCTGTATCTCAAGCAGAATCGCCTTGAGGCGGCGACGCTGGAATATCGGGAGATTCTCGACCGTCAGCAACGGTATGCCGAGTCCAACAAGACTGGTTATGAGCAGCGCTTCTTTAAAGTGGACGTCACGACGCTCGCCACTGCGTTAGAGCGAGCCGGGGCACGCACGTGATGCCGCGCGCTCAGTCTTGGCTCCTGCTGAGGTGGGCTGTCGCAGGGGTCCTGCTGCTGGCCCTCGGGGCAGCGTCGGTCTGGGTGCTGGCCATCCTTGACCGGCAACGGCCGGCTAGTCGCCGGGCAGCGGAACTCTCCTACCTGCCGAAGGGGGAGTACCTGAGGGTGGCGGTCCTTGGGTACCGTCAGATCACTGCCGACCTGATCTGGTTGAAGGCCGTGCAGCATTTTGGCGAAGGCAAGCAGACGAAGCAAGGGTATCTCTGGGCATACCATGCGGTGGATGTTGTGACCGATCTGGATCCCAAGTTCTGGTTTGCCTACCAGGCGGCCGGAACCATTCTGGGCGTATGGGCGGGACTCGTACACGAGAGTGTAGCGATCCTGACGAAAGGCATGCGCCATAACCCAGACGTCTGGCAGCTCCCGTTTTATGTCGCGTACGACTATTACTACGAGCTATGTGACACGACCACGGCGGCGAAATACTTCCGGATTGCGGCTCAGCTGCCTCAGGCTCCGACGTATCTGCCCCGTCTCACTGCCAAGATGCTGGTTGAGGCGGGAGATCCCGATGCGGCCTTGGAGTTTTTGCAGCGGCTCTACGACCAACAGCAAGACGAGCGCCTCCGCGAGGCGTTGGTCCAACGAATGAAGCAAGTCGTTGCGGAGCGGGACATCCGATTTCTTGAGGAAGGCGTCCGTCGCTTCAAGCTGCGTTACGGAAAACTCCCCCGGAGCCTGACTGAGCTCGTGACGAAACGGATCATCGTACGGCTGCCGGATGACCCGTTGGGAGGCACCTACGAACTCAATGCCTCGAATGGGTCGGTGACCAGCACTGGCTTGCGGGAGCGTCTGAAAGTGTACCGAAAGGTGAGCTGCCAACGGCCGGTGACTCCCGGCCGGCCATCATGATGTATTCCCGCAGGGGTGCACGGATTCGATTGGCTGTCAACTCAGTGTGTTCATGAGCGAGGACGAATGGACGCCATTTTAGTTGAGAGTCTTAGCAAGTCGTTTGCGTCGGGCTGGCCCGGTCAACCCCCCGTCCAGGTGTTGTCCGGACTGTCCGTGACCGTGCGTCAGGGGGAAATCTTCGGCTTTCTTGGACCGAATGGGTCGGGCAAGACCACCACGCTGAAGATCCTGATGGGACTCATGCGTGCCACGAGCGGTACGGCGGAGGTGCTGGGTCGGCCGGCAGGAGACGTGAAGGTCCGGCGGCAGATTGGGTTCCTCCCTGAGGCCCCCTATTTCTATGACTACCTGACTGCCGAAGAGTTCCTGAGCTTCTATGGACACCTGGCCGGGCTCGCCCGCGCTGAGATCGGCCGACGGGTGGGGTCGCTCCTTGAGATGGTTGGATTGACGGATGCCAGGACCCGTCAGCTCAGAAAATTTTCGAAAGGCATGCTCCAGCGAGCGGGCTTGGCCCAGGCCCTGATTCACGATCCGGAGCTGATCATCCTGGATGAGCCCATGTCGGGGCTGGATCCGATCGGGCGCAAGCAGGTACGCGACTTGATTCTCGGCTTGCGCGATCAGGGTAAGACCGTGTTCTTTAGCACGCATATCATCCCTGACGTGGAGATGATCTGCGATCGGGTGGGGATCATCGTCAAGGGGCGGCTCCTGGCCTCGGGCCGCGTGGATGAGCTGGTCAGTCACGGCCACACGCAGTCCGTGGAAGTCGTGTGCGAGGGACTCAAAGCGGAGGGTGTCAAGGTAATCTCAGCCGGTGCGACCCGCGTGCTTCACCAGGGGCCGCGGTGCCTGGTCGTGCTGCCGGGGCCCGACCGTCTCGAGGGCGTGCTTGCCGTCATCAGAGCTCATGGTGGCACGTTGATCTCCGTCACGCCCCAAAAAGCCTCGCTCGAAGAACTCTTTCTCCAGCACACGCACCAGCAGTCTGGTGGACACCTCGATCGGAAAGGGTAGCGCATGTGGCGCGTAGCGGTTATTGCGTTCAATACCTTCAGAGAGAATCTGCGGGATCGAATTCTCTACAATCTGCTGTTCTTCGCCCTGCTGCTGATCGGGGCCTCGGTGCTGCTGGCGAGTCTCACGATCATGGAGCACCACAAAATTGTCACTGATATGGGCCTTGCAGCCATCAACCTGGTCGGCGTGATCATTGCCATCTTCGTCGGGATCGGGCTGGTCAGCAAAGAGATCGAGCGGCGGACTGTGTATACCATCATGGCCAGACCGATCAGTCGCACCCAGTTCATCCTGGGCAAATACCTCGGCTTGGTCCTGACCCTTTCGGTGAATGCCGTAATCATGCTCATCGTGTATCTGATCACACTCGGAATGTACCGTGTACCGATCCACGGCGGGCTCTTTCAGGCGATTCAGTTGATCTTTATCGAGTGGTTGCTGGTGACCGCGATCGCCCTGTTCTTCTCCACCTTCAGCTCGTCGACCCTGAGCGCGATCATGACGCTGGCCTTCTACGTGATCGGCCATCTAACGGCGGACTTCAAAGGGATTGCGGCAAAGAGCCAGAGTGAGATCGTGAAGGCGATCATGACCGGTCTGTATTACGTCTGTCCCAATCTGGAGGTGCTGAATGTGAAGGGACCGGCGGCCATGGGCGAGGCCGTGTCGGTGCCCTACGAGATACTCGCCTCGTTGTACGGCCTCCTCTACGCTGCGCTCTTGCTGACGGGGGCCTGTATGGTGTTTCAACGGCGAGACTTCTAGGGGGAATTGGGCGATGGAGTCATTGACGCGCTGAATCTTTGGTCATTCGATGATGAGAAGAATCACGCCGTCGACGCAGGACCGATAATCGCCAGGGAGGAAATCCACCCGGTGATGGATGAATCGGTCGCACGGAGTGTCAGGATGTCGCTGCTGGACAAGATCAAGGACAAGTCGGCGGTGATCGGGGTGGTCGGCCTCGGTTATGTCGGACTTCCCTTGGCCGTGCTTCAGGCGAAGACCGGCTATCGGGTGGTCGGCTTCGATCAGGTTGCCGAGAAGGTGGACCGAGTCAACCGCGGGGCAAGTTATATCCTGGATGTCGAGGAGACGACGCTCCGGGAGGTCGTCCAGACCAGCCGCCTCTCCGCGACGACCGAGTTCGGGAGGCTCAAGGGATGCGATGTAATCTTGCTGTGCGTGCCGACGCCGTTGACCCGCAACAAGGAACCGGACATCAGCGCCATCGTATCGGTGAGCAAGCACGTCGCGGCGCATGCGCATCCGGATCTGCTGGTGGTCCTGGAGAGTACGACCTATCCGGGCACCACCGAAGACGTGATGCTTCCGATTTTGACGGCCACGGGGCTCAAGGTCGGGGACAACCTCTTCGTGGCGTTCTCACCGGAACGGGTAGATCCTGGAAACCGGTCGTTCAAGACCCACAACACCTTCAAGCTGGTCGGAGGAGTCACGCCGGCCTGCTTGAAGATCGCCCAGACCTTTTATGAGCAGTCGGTCGTCAAGATTTTCCCGGTGTCGTCACCGCGGGTCGCGGAGATGACCAAAGTGTTCGAGAACGTGTTCCGGTCGGTCAATATTGCCCTGGTGAACGAGCTGGCCATTCTCTGTGACCGGATGAGCCTGAACGTGTATGAGGTCATCGACGCGGCCGCGACCAAAAACTTCGGGTTTATGCCGTTCTACCCAGGGCCCGGCGTCGGCGGGCATTGCATCCCGCTCGACCCCTATTATCTCGCCTGGAAATCGAAAGAATACGATCTCCATACACGGTTCATTGAACTGGCGGGCGAGATCAACGAGGGCATGCCGTATTACGTCGTCGCCAAGTTGCAGCGGCTGCTGAACCGGCGCGGCCGATGCCTCAACGGAGCCGCGATCCTGGTTTTGGGCGTCACCTACAAGGCCGATGTAGCGGACCCGAGAGAAACCCCGGCGGTCAAAGTCATGGAATTGCTCCAGCGTGAAGGGGCCCGGCTGACGTACGCGGATCCGTTCGCGCCGACCCTGGAGCTGGAGGGGCGCAGCGTCAAGGCGGTGCCGCTGACGCCCGCCTTTCTGGAACAGAGCGACTGCGCGCTGATCCTGACAGCGCACTCCGCGTTCGACTATGACCTCATCGTGCGCCATGCCCCGTTGGTCTTCGACACCCGTTACGGCACCCGCAACGTCAAGGGATTGAGAGAGAACGTGGTGTACTTGTAGGGGGGCTCGTGCAATCGACTCGCATACATCGCGAACCGGACGGAGCGGATGAACGCGACGCGTTTCAGCGGCTGCAGGCGGTGCACTTTGCCCACGCGGATGCAGCCAAATTTACCTGGCAGACGAAGGACGCGTATCTGTCACCGACTGAACGCCTGCTTCTCAAGCACGTGTCAGTCCACGGGAGCGACCGACTGCTGGAGATCGGGTGCGGCGAGGGCGGCAATCTTGAGCTGATGAACAGTCTCCCTGCCGGTGCCGTGGGGGTGGATTTCTCACGGGCGAAGGTGAGCTGGGCCAACCGCCATCTTGCCGGCGCCCGGTTCGTGTGCGCGGATGCGGGCCGCCTTCCCTTTCCGGACGAGACGTTTGACGTCATCCTGTGCCGGGACGTCTTGCACCATGTGCCTGACAAGTCGGAGGTGGTCAATGAAATGGTGCGGGTCTGCCGCACCCCGGGCCGGATGGTCATTATCGAACCCAACGGCCGGAGTCCGATCATGAAGCTGCTGGGTATCCTCGTGCCCGCGGAACGGGACCTGCTGCGGAATTCCCTCGGCCGGCTTCAACCACTCCTGGAGCGGCCGCAAATCGCGCACCGTGAGGTGGTCTGGGCGCAGCCATTTCCACTGGGCAGAATCCTGTTCCATTACCGATGGGGACTCCCCGGGCTTTCCAAAAGGTTGGGGCGACCGGTCCTCGGTATCGAGCGGACGATCGGTAGGATGATGCCATCAGACCGGTGGGGCTACATGATCCTGACGGCGGTGAAGCGTCTCACCGGTCCCAAGCTGGCGGCTGAGGGTCTCCCCGAGACGACGCGGATGCGATTCCTGCAGGAACCAATGCGCAGCCCAGCTGAGCGCAAGAACCGATCCGACCACCCCGACCCTGGGCAGGAGGCAGCCCTCGCGACCGGCGCGACGGTCCCCGTGCCTCAAGGTCGGATCGGTGGAGAGACCGCTGCCCGACGGGCCTTGTTCGATGCCTTGGCGCCCGATCGGGACCGTATCAAGAGGCGACATTGGTATTACTATGCACTGCTCAGCAGATTGCTCCAGTTCATGGTTCCCCCGGGACGGCGCGTGCTGGAAGTGGGGTGCGGGACCGGCGATCTCCTGGCGGCGCTCCAGCCGACGCTCGGCGTCGGGCTGGATCTGAGCGGAAAGATGCTGCGCATCGCGCGGACGAAGTTTCCCGACCTTCGGTTCGTGCAGAGCAATGCGCAGCAGCCGTCCCTGAGCGGAACGTTTGATTATATCATCCTGTCCGATCTGGTCGGCGACCTGGAGGACGTGCAGGAGGTCTTCACGGGGCTGAAGCCCCTGGCCGGTCCCGAGACCCGCCTGATCATCACGTACTACAACTACCTTTGGGAACCGATCTTGAAGCTGGCGGAACGCCTGGGGCTCAAGTCCTCCCAGAACGTGCAGAACTGGTTGCCGGTGGATGATATCGATGGATTTCTCTCGTTGGCCGGTTTTGCGACGATCCGTAAGGGGTACCGACACCTGCTGCCGGTCTACCTGCCGGGCCTGTCCTGGTTCTGCAACCAGGTGTTGGCGCACCTGCCCGGTCTTCGCAGGATGTGCCTGACGCAGTATCTCATCGCAAAGGCGGGCCGCGAGCATACGCACCGTCGCGAGTACCGGTGCTCAGTCATCGTACCCTGCCGGAACGAGGCTGGAAACATCGCGGAGATCGTGAGCCGTACGCCGACCATCGGCGCCGGCACGGAGCTCATCTTCGTGGACGGCAACTCGACCGATGGCACCGTGGCGGTTATCCAGGAGACGATCGCGCGGTATCAGGGGCCGCACACCATCCGGCTGATTCACCAAGGGGATGGTACCGGGAAAGGTGACGCCGTGCGGAAAGGCTTCGACGCTGCGACCGGAGAGGTGCTCATGATCCTCGACGCGGACGTCACCGTGGATCCCGAGACCTTGCCAAAATTCTACAGGGCGATTGCCGACGGCCACGGGGAGTTCGTGAACGGAAGCCGGCTGGTCTACCCGATGCAAAGCGAGGCGATGCGCTGGCTCAACCTGCTCGGTAACAAGTTCTTCAGTATGGTCTTCACGTGGCTGCTGGAGCAGCGACTGCGGGATACCCTGTGCGGGACCAAGGCGCTGAGGAAGCAGGACTACGAAAAAATCAAGGCGGGCCGCCAGTACTTTGGTGACTTCGATCCTTTCGGGGATTTTGATTTGCTGTTCGGGGCCGCCAAGCAGAACATGAAGATCGTCGAGGTGCCGGTTCGGTATCGGGATCGGACCTACGGCGAGACGAAGATTCAGCGGTTCCGGCATGGCCTCCTGCTACTGCGGATGTGCTGGGAGGCCTACAAGCGATTCAGGATGTCTTGAGCGAGAGCACTGAATCTCATCACGAGGGCGCATTCATGGCTACACAAGACGCGAGGCCGGTACGGGTTGCTGTGGTGGGCGCGGGGGAATGGGGGAAGAATCATGTCCGGACCTTCTCCCAACTTCGCGAATCGCAGCTGGTCACCGTGTGCGATCTGGATGGGGCACGGCTGGCGAATGTCCGTGCCCAGTATCCAGGGGTCAACACGACGACCCGTTTCGATGAAGTCGTGCAGGATGAGTCGGTGGAGGCGGTGATCATCGCCTCCTTCGCTTCCCAGCATGCTGACCAGGCTCGGCGGGCTCTGCAAGCCAAGAAGCATGTCCTGGTTGAAAAGCCGATGACGCTCGACTCGACCGATGCCGAGGAACTGGTCCGCCAAGCCGCCAATGCCGGCCGTTGTCTGATGGTGGGGCATCTGCTGCTGTATCACCCGGCGGTGGTCAAGATGAGTCAGCTCGTGGAGACCGAGGAAATCGGCGAGCTGTTCTATCTGTACAGCCAGCGGTTGAATCTCGGACAGGTCAGGAAGGACGAGAACGCCCTGTGGAGCTTCGGGCCGCACGATGTGGCGGTCGCGCTGCATCTGTTCGGTGCCGAACCAGAAGTGGTGACGGCCAAGGGAGCCGCGTTTCTTCAGAAGGGGATCGTCGACGTGGTCTTTGTCACCTTGCATTTCCCGCGTCTGAAAATGGCGCATATTCATCTCAGCTGGCTGGATCCCCATAAGATTCGGCGCACGACCTTGGTGGGAAGCCGGAAGATGGTCGTCTTCGATGACATGGAGCCGACCGATAAGATACGAATCTATGACAAGGGTGTCGATATCCGACGTCAGCCGATGTCGTATGAAGATTACCTGCATGTCCGATTTGGAGATATTCTGATTCCTCACATCGGCTCGGCGGAGCCTCTCCGGTTGGAGTGCCAGCATTTCCTACAGTGCGTGCGCACCGGGGCTATCCCGCGGAGTCACGGCACGCATGGGCTCCAGGTGATCCGGGTGCTGGCGGCCGCTCAAACGTCCCTCGAGCGAGATGGCGTTCCGGTGCCAGTGAAAGGATAACGATGGACTGCGAGACCGCTTTCTGGGCTCATGACACGGCGTGCGTAGATGATCCAGGCGCGATCGGGGCCGGCACAAGGATCTGGCACTTCTCGCACATCATGAAGGGCGCGGTAGTGGGGAAGAATTGCAACATCGGGCAGAACGTGTTCATCCAGTCCGGAGCCGCGATCGGCGAGGGAGTAAAGATTCAGAACAACGTGTCGATCTACGACCGAGTCACTCTGGAGGACGGGGTATTTTGCGGCCCCTCCATGGTCTTCACGAACGTCATCAACCCACGAAGCCACATCTCACGCAAACAGGAGTTCCGAGCGACCCTGGTGCGAGAGGGGACGACGATCGGAGCGAATGCGACCATTCTCTGTGGGGTGACACTAGGACGATATAGCTTCATCGGGGCGGGTTCCGTGATCACGGGCGACGTGCCGGACTTCGCCCTAGTCTATGGGAATCCGGGCCGGCAACGAGGCTGGATGTGCAGGTGCGGCGTGAAATTAAAGCTTCCGGTCAAAGCCGCACGACGACGGGTTTCCTGCGCGGCGTGTGGGGCCTTGTATCATGCGCGTGGTTCCAAGTTGGTGGAGGCGGAGGAAAACAGATGAAGCTCCTGACTGTCGTCGGGGCTCGTCCGCAGTTCATTAAAGCGGCGGTCGTGTCACGTGCCATTCCCGTCTTCAATGATCGAGGAGGAACCCGCAGCCGGATCCAGGAGGTGTTGGTCCATACGGGCCAACACTATGACGACGCCATGTCGGCCATCTTTTTCAAGGAGCTGGCAATCCCCGCCCCGGCCTATCACTTGGGAGTTGGTTCGGGCCCCCACGGACAGCAGACCGGACGCATGCTCGAGAAACTAGAAACCACCATGCAGCGGGAGCGACCCGACTGCGTGCTCGTCTACGGTGATACGAATTCCACGCTGGCTGGGGGACTCGCGGCCAGCAAGCTCCAGATGCCCATCGCTCATGTTGAAGCCGGGCTGCGTAGCTCCAACCGGGCGATGCCGGAGGAGACCAACCGAGTCATCGTCGATCACGTGTCGACCGTACGCTTCTGTCCGACGATACGGGCGGTGAAGAATTTGAGCTGCGAGGGCATCGTCGATGGGGTCCATCTGGTAGGGGACGTGATGTACGATTCACTCCTCTACAATCTGGAGCACGCTGCCCGCAGTTCAGGAATTCTCTCCAGCTTAGGCCTGCAGCCTCGCGGGTATGCACTGGCGACGGTCCATCGGGCTGAGAATACCGACCAACCGGGGACCCTGAGAGAGCTCTTCGAGGCGTTCGGCCGCCTTGCAATTCCCGTGGTGTTGCCCCTGCATCCTCGCAGCAGAGCGGTCTTGAGCGACCCGGAGAAAGCGCGGGTGCCCGACAACCTGCGCGTAATTCCGCCGGTCTCCTACCACGACATGCTGATGCTGGAACGTGAGGCTCGGGTGATCATGACCGATTCCGGCGGTGTGCAGAAGGAAGCGTTCCTGCTGCGTGTGCCGTGTGTCACCCTTCGGAAGGAGACCGAGTGGGTGGAGACCGTGGAGGCGGGCTGGAACCGTCTGGCCGGCACAGATCCGGAACGTATTGTGGAGGCCGTCGGCACGTCCCTTCATAGCGTCCCGCTGGATCATGGAATGTACTATGGCGATGGCCATGCCGCCGAGCGAATCCTGGAAATTCTGGCCGGCGCTCGAGCGTAGAGGCTCAGACGCGCTGTCTGCGCATGCTATCCATGAATGGGCGGCGAATCTGGAATCGGATTCGCCCTAGTTCAGCCGTTTCTCGTCTGGCATGGCGTAGTGAGGTTCAGGTATCCGTTTTTGCTCGAGTGCGTAGGCTGGGTCGAGAGACTACAGGCCCGGTGCATAGTTGGCCGGAGACACGACTGATCTGAAGCGCAAGGCTTGACCGTGGGACGGGCGGTGGAATGGAAGAGAATCAAGTGATCGACGAAGGACTAAGGAACAAGATGAAGGGGCGCCCCGAACGCATCTTGATGCTCGTGCCCCATGAGCCCGAAGTGGACCCCAGAATCCGATGGGTGACAGGATTGTGCACCGACATCGGCCGTACGGACATTATTTGTTCTGTTTGGTCAAAAGACAAGGTGGGACGCGAGTATGACGGTCAGGTCTACACGGAGCGGATCGATATTCACGAATATTCCTCGATGAGCGCAAAGTTGTTCTTCGATAAGTTAGCCGGGGCGTCAGTTATCAGGAAGATGGTGCGCAGGTATGTGATGCGTGAAGAGCAGCGATCGGCGTCTCAAATGCTGGCGATCGGGGTAGTGGCTACCACTTCTGAATTAAGAGAAGAGTCCGGGGCAAGCGTTTTATCCACTCTGCGACGGGCATTTGCTCGATACAGTATTCGCGCCCTCTTTGCCATATTAGATCATCAGGTCGGGGCCGCTCTCCGTTTTCTTTCGGCCTGGGCTGCCTACAGTCTGATCATTACGTCGCTGTACCGTCGGGCGAGAGCAATCTCGATCATCCCGCGATGCATCATCTGTCATGACATTTATGCACTAGCCGCGGGAGTTAAGATTAAGAAGCTCTATGGGTGCCCGATCCTCTATGACAGCCATGAGTTTTGGCCGGAGGCTGATCTCTTAGGTCAAAGGTGGCAACGGCGGCTCACCACATACATTGAGAGGAGACTCATTAAACAGGCCGACGTGGTTGTGACAGTCAGTCCTCAGCTGAGTCGGCATCTTGAACAGCTCTACGGATTAGCGAAGGTCGTGAACGCACCCAATGCAGAACCCTGTATGAATCGAGAGCCCACCAAGACCAGGCCGTGTTCGCTGCCTCTGCGGTTCTTATTCCAGGGCCAAGCTGCTTCTGGACGTGGTATCGAAGAGTTGCTGACTTTGTGGAGTCTTCTTGCAGATGTTGACGCAGTGCTGTATTTGCGCTGCCCTGAGAATGAGTGTTTTACCTATTTGCGCGGCAAGTTCGACAGGATGGTGCAGGAGAAGAAGGTGGTTATCCTCGAAGCGGTACGAGAGACGGATATGATGTCCGCAGCGTCTTTCGCGGATGTTGGGATTATTCCTTATCTTGGACCGAATTTGAACCATCTCCTGGGTTGTCCCAACAAACTGTCCCAATATATGCAGGCAGGGTTGGCGATATTCAGCAATAGACTCACATATGTTTCCGAAATCGTTGATCGATACAGGTGCGGCCTAATCTATGACGTCACTAAGCCGGAGAGCTTCGTGGAGGCGATAGACTTCTTCATCAACAATACTGATGAGCTCGATCTGATGAAACAGCATGCCATTCGCAGTGTCCACATGGAATTTAACTGGGAGGTGCAGTCGGTGTCGTACCAGAATGCTGTACGCAGCCTGTACTTCCGGCAGTTGGCTAGTCCTTAGCTGAGCAATCGGGCGACATCCATTTGGACGACCGTCGAATCTCCGATGTTCCGGAACCCTGGACAACGCCCATTGGTGACACGCTAGATGCGAATACTGGTTCTGTACTGGCATCCTGGTCCTGGCGAGATGCGTCTCGCTATCCATCGACATTTGCACGTGTTGGACCGGAGCGAGACGCGGCATCAAATCATTTACTACAACGTACACGGAGGCGCGCCTGGCTGGCTGGGGCGGTTGGATCTCGATGCGGTAATCCTTCATAGCACCATGCTGTGTCTTCGGTGGAGCCAGGTCTTCTATGCGTCTAAATGGAAGCTGCGGTGGATCTGTGGTCTCAACTGTGTGAAGGTCGCTATACCTCAGGATGAATACCATCATTCCGAAATACTCGATGAGTGGCTCTTCGAGTTGGGCGTCACGATAATTTTCAGCAATTTCGATGAGACCAAAAGGAAGCTTCTGTATCCGATCATGCACAACCGGGCAACGTTCTACACGTGTTTCACAGGCTATATCGACGATAGCGACGCACAGCGCTGTCAAGCAATTCTGAGACCGGCACGGGTCCGCCTCCTTGACGTCGTTTACAGGGGTTCCCACTTGCCGTATTGGTTTGGGAGTCATGGACAGCTCAAGCACCTGGTGGCCGAGGTCATCTCTCGGCGTGCCGCGGCCCACGGGCTCACATGCGATATTTCGACCGAAGTTGAAGACACCATTGCTGGAAGGAAGTGGTTGGATTTTCTCGCATCCGCACGAACTGTGATTGGCTGCGAGAGTGGTTCTAGCGTCCTAGATCGGCGAGGCGAAGTTCTGGCACAAATCAACCATTACCTTGGTGTCGATCCGGACCTGTCTTTCCATGATGTGAGCAAAATGATGCCTAAGGGGTGGGATGATCATGCCTTCGTTGCGATTATGCCCAGACACTTCGAGGCCGTGATCACAAAAACGTGTCAGGTGTTGGTGGAGGGTCGCTACGATGAGGTCCTCCAACCCCACAAACACTATCTCCCGCTCAAGCGGGATCTCTCTAATGTTGATGAAGTCATGGATCAGGTCCGTGACCAAGAATTAGTGGAAGCAATAGCACAGCGCGCCTACGAGGATATCTATTTGAGTGGCAGGTACAACCTTCAGATGTTCGCGCAAGGTATCGTTTCAGCGATTAGCAAGGAGATGGCCTGTGGCCGAGAGTCTGGTCGAGGGCGTAGGGGTCTCTTCGACAATGTGGTGTGGGGGTTGGGGACGGCTGCCGCTCCGGTGTCGACTAGGGAACAACGGGTGCGGCTGAAGCTTGGTGAATGGCTCGTGAAAGTGCGCTCGTACCGGTTTGTTATTAGACATCCCTTGGTGCCCCTAGCTAAGGGCTATCTCGCACTACGGTTTCTCCTGAATAGCCACACACAGAGAAGGATCTTGTTCAGATACCTGTTGTATAAGGAGCTCCGCAGAAAAGTCAGCTTTGGTCAGATGGTGAGAGATTTGCTGATGTTGCGCCTTCTTCACTCTGTAAGGGCTGGGCAAATACCGGGGTTAGATCATGTCCGTGTCAATGTTTGTTTTGAGCAAACCAAGGGAGCACTGATGTTTCGGAGCAGCCCTACTCGTGGCCCCTCGGCAATCGAGGTCGTTGAGGGCGTCGATGAACGACTCTGGAACGCGGGAGAGCCCATAGAGTTACGGAAGATCGTGTGGGACCACTCGAGCGTAGGGAACCAAGTCCTCTACCCGGTCTTCCTTTCAAAGCGGATCTGTTTTTCACTGGGACCGAAGGGGGTTTATGAGTATCGGGCTCTCAAGGTGTTCGCCCGATGTTTCCCTGAAGAGACTTGGTCATGTTTCATCCGCTTCAGGGCGTCGCATGCTTCCGATTTTGAAGAATAATGGAATTATTCGAATGGAACTATTCTGAATGAAGTCGGGCGAGGCAAACATTCTGGCTCCGTATGGGATTGCGATGAGCCCTGGGGTCTCGATACTGAGTGGTGGGTAAGCTCCGTGATGCAGAATGTCACAGACTGAGATCGATAGCAAAAACGCCAAATTTTGGGATGAATTGTGCGGAACGAACCTCGCACGTTCCCTGGGAATCACTGAGCCGACACCGGAGAGTCTGAGAAGGTTTGACGAAGCGTACCTCAGCTTCTATCCGTACTTGGATCGATATGTCACGACTGAAACATTGGTTGGCAAGCGTGTTCTCGAAATTGGCCTTGGCTACGGAACGCTTGGGCAGCTTCTTGCCGCGAGGGGCTGCCGGTATTACGGGCTGGACATTGCTCCGAATCCTGTCGCGATGATGAAGCATCGCTTAGCCTATCTGGGACGGGATGCCTCGGACAGGATTCAAGTTGGGTCCGCGCTGGAAATTCCGTGCAAAGATGCGTCATTTGATTACGTGTATTCGGTGGGATGTCTACACCATACCGGGAATCTTGATCGGGCCATCTCAGAGGTGCATCGGGTCCTTGGGCGAGGCGGGAAAGCAATCGTCATGCTCTACAATCGCCACTCGTTTCGTCGCCTCGTGAAACTCCCTGTCTTAAGCCTCAGAGGCCTCGTGTCAAGCCTCAGCGGCCTCCTCGGATATCGAACCAGGACGAATTTAGCCCAGCGAGTTCGGGCCCTCTATGACATCAACACAAAGGGCGACCCCGCGCCTCACACGGATTATGTCTCGCGTGGCCAGGTGAGACAATTGTTCCGAGACTTCAGGGACGTACGCATCGAGAGTCAGAATTTCGACTCCCTCGTCTTTTTGCCGGGCAGACTGGTCATTCCGCGTGAAAAACTGCTTGGCAATGTCGCTCGCGTGGCGGGTTTAGATCTGTATATCCAGGCATACAAGTAGGAATGAGGTGAGTGTCACAGTGCATCCGTTAAGTGAAGAGATGAACGCAGCCGTAATGACCGGCATGGCGAGGAGATCAGACGAATCCCTCCGACTGTCTTCGAACCAGCCACGACTGTCCATCCTGCTGCTCTGCGATGACCATCGTGGCCATGCCGATACCGTTTTGGACCATATCGCCGGGATCAGAGACCTGTCCTCTCACGACGTTCGCACGTTCAATCCCCGGGGCCTGCCCGGTTGCAAAAGTCTTGATCTCAATGAGTTTGATGTCGTGGTCATCCACTATTCGCTGTTTGTCGTCTCCGACCACTACCTGTCGCCCAGTTTCAGAGAAAAACTGAGGCGGTTCCCGGGCCTGAAAGTCCAGCTGATACAGGATGAACACCGTTGGGTCAACGACATGACCGCCATGATTCGATATCTCGGGATCCACGTACTGTTTACGCTCCTGCCCACCACGGAGATCCCGAAGGTCTACGACGAAGTCCGCCTGCCTGGCCTGGTCAAAGTGCCTACTCTGGGGGGCTATGTCCCGGACCGCCTCGTGGGGCTGGAGGTGCGGCCGAGCGGACTGCGTCCCATCGACATCGGGTACCGTGGACGAACACTCCCATTCTGGCTCGGGCGCCTCGCCCAGGAGAAGGTCTGGGTCGGCAAGGGAGTGATCATGCGAGCCAAGAAATACGGATTGCGTTGCGACATTTGTTGGGCCGAGGGGGAGCGGATCTATGGAAAAAGATGGACCGAGTTCCTGGCGTCGTGCAAGGCAACGCTGGGGACCGAAAGCGGAGCCAGCATCACTGACTTCGACGGATCCATCGAGAAGCGGACAAAGAATTATCTCGCCGAACATCCCAACGCAGATTTTCACGAGGTCTATGGAGCACTGCTCGAGCCATATGAAGGCAATGTGCGTTTTAACGTGCTCTCGCCCAGGATTTTCGAGGCCGCTGCGTTGCGCACCGCGCTCATTCTTTTTCCCGGGAACTATTCGGGAGTGATTCGGCCATGGGTTCACTATATCCCGCTCGAAAAAGATTTCTCTAACATGGATGAAGTCGTCGAAAAACTCCGCGACAGCTGCTTCCTTCGTTCCATAACGGACGCAGCTTATACGGATCTGGTCGCTTCGGGGCGATATTCATACCGAGCGTTCGTGCGCGATTTCGATGCCGTGGTGGCGCGATACGGGCGTGAGAGTGGATGCTACCGGAAGGTATGGTACCGGGTGTCCGGCCTGGAGAGGCGGTTGATCATTGTTGCGATGCAAGTGTGGGCGGCGGAACAATCCGCTGTGCGATTTGTGAAGATGATTCTGCTTGGTGGCGCTGTGTGCAAGCTGATCATGGCCACGCGGGGGGGCCGAAGGATCCTGCTCCGTTGCTTGGCCGATGGTGGCAGGCAGAGGGCAAGTCGGGTTCGGCAGGTTCTCCGAGACGTTCTGAGATTAGCGGTTGTCGGGCAAGCCCGGACCGGTGTACGCGCTGAAAAGGGGCAGTTTTACGTGTCTGTCCGGTTCGATCGGGACCAAGGGCAGCTGGTCTTCATCAGCCACCCGCTGAACGAGATGGATTCTGATGCCGTGGCGAAAGTGCGAAGTTCGGGAAACGCGTCGAGGCGAGAGGTGTGGTGGGAGGAATTTGCATCCGCGGTGCGGGAGGGTGGTCTACGGTACATGGTCTGGAACCACGCTGCCATAGGGGGAGGAGTTCGCTACTCCTCGACCTCGTCCAGAGGCCTTGCCGTGACGGTCGGGGAACATGATCTTCATCACTTTCACGGCCTCGTGGAATTGTCCCGATTGTTCCCGGAAGAGACATGGGATCTGCTCTCCTCGATTCTGAGTGTGGGGCAAGGGTCACCTCGAGCGCTCAGGCGCGGGTAGTCCATTATGTGTGGCATTGCAGGCATCCTGAATCTGTCGTCCCAGAAGACTCCTGACCTCGGTCGGAGCTTAAGGGCCATGACTGCCTTGCAGCGGCTTCGGGGGCTGGATGGAGAAGGGCGCTGGGAGCATCCGCGCGGCATCGTCGCCTCAGCATCATTGATCTGGCGACTGGTCAGCAGCCCATGCGTGGCGCGGGGCGGGGGGGGGGGGGAATTGTGTCACCTAAAACCGTGAAATCTACAATCACCAAGAGCTGCGCGAAGAGCGCGGGGTCGAAGCATTCACAACCCGCTTCGACACCGAGGTGATTCCCCATGCCTACAGAAAGTGGGGGCAAGACTGCGTCAACCAGTTCAGAGGCATGTTTGCCTTCGCATTGTGGGATGGGCGTGAGAGGCGGCAAAGCTAGCTGCACGCCTATTTTAGCGGGTAGGGGGGGCCGTACAAGGCCGTGGTGCGTATCGCCCATTCATCGGTCTCTTGGTGTATGATCCGGCATCCCTTGGTGGGTCTGGCGAAGGCGAAGATTGCGCTGCAGCTCGTTCTCGGCACTCCAACAGTACGGTCGATCTTTAGGCGCTACTGGAAGGACGACGAGTTGAGAGCACAGGTGCGGATGTCTGAGCTGCGCGAAGATCTGCTGCTGCTTGGCATCCTGCAACGGTTTGCGGGCGGGCCTGTTGATCGGATTCCAACCCTGCGGGTCGATACAGAATTCACAAGGAACGGCAGGAGGTATTGATGTTTCGAGCCGTGTCGGTAGAAGGACAGCCGGAAAGAACACCTGGACGCGCCGGGAGTGAAGACATCATACCCTTCTTCCTCCATGATCCCTGTTAGGCGGACAAGATTCTTTGGGATGATTCAGCCATGGGCAATGAGATCCTGTACCCGGTGTTAGGCGCGCGGCGGGTGACTTTTTGGTTGGGTTCGAACTGTCGGTACGAGTTTACCCTTCTTGCGACCACCGCGAGGGAGTTTCCGGACAAAGTCGCGATAGTGCTTCAAGCTAAAGGTTGGAGTGGATAAACATGATAGGGGAGGGAACTCCCTCGGCCGCGGAGCCAGATGGGGAGGGCGTCAAGGAACCTCCCACATGCGCTGTGGGCTGACGAAGTGTACTATAGGCGTACTATAATGGAACACGAGTCGTCGCAGTTGCGAGATTCACCCTTAGCAAGAGTTGGCATTGCAGTTTGTCTGCGAGGTTCTGGCCTCGGAAATTTAAGGAATGCCATTCAGGATCAATCAGAATGCAGGTTGTCATGTTTTCATTTCTGACGAATTCCTTCGCATCCGCATTCCAATACCGGGAGATCCTCCTCCGTACAACTTTGGCAGAGCTTCGCCAAAAGTACGCGGGATCGATGCTGGGCCTGCTGTGGTTATTTCTGTCGCCCCTGTTCTTGTTAGCGATCTATTCGTTAGTTTACCTTGCTATCTTCCGTATCCAGCCGGCTTCCTTGAGTCGCTTTGAGTACGTCCTTTACATCCTCAGCGGACTTGTTCCTTGTCTTGCCTTTTGCGAAGCCCTAGCTGCTGGCTCGGCCTCTCTTACCTTGAACCGGGCAATTTTGCTCAACACGGTGTACCCGTCGGAACTCGTGCCCCTGAGGTCAGTGCTGGCTACTCAGGTGTCAACTGTGGTGGGGCTTGCGCTGGTAGTAGTGTTCTCGGTCACTTTAGGCAAGCTTACGTGGACCGCGTTTTTTGTTCCCCTTGTTTGGGCCTTCCAGCTCATGTTTGTGATGGGACTCGTCTGGGTGCTGTCGGTGGCTAGCCTCGTGGTGCGCGATATTCAACACGTGCTGGCCTTCGTGTGCATGCTACTGTTGATTGTCAGTCCGATCGCCTATACGAATGAGATGGTTCCGGCAGCAATAAGCATGTTGGTCTTTATGAACCCGCTTTCTTACTTTGTCATCGGTTTTCATGACGTCATTGTGTTCGGTCGGCTACCGTCGGCGACGATTCTGATTTGTATAATCGGGCTTGGTCTCGTCAGTTGCAGCACGGGATTCTGGGTGTTTCAGCGTGCAAAAAAGGCCATGTTTGACTATGCATGACCCAGTTGTCATCTCTTTGACCAACGTGTCAAAGGCATACCGTTTGAACGGGGGCTTTTCCGTAAAAGTACTCCAGGTCCTGGGATTAGCGAAGCTGGCCTTCTGGGACAGCCGTGACGCAATTTATTATCACGCATTGCAGAATATCACTCTGCAGGTCAGGCGTGGGGAACGCTTGGGCGTCGTCGGGCGGAACGGAGCTGGCAAGACCACATTGCTCAAGCTCATGACCGGCAATTTTTCCCCAACGAGTGGCGTCGTTCAAGTGAAAGGCAAGGTCCAGGCCTTGATGACAGTCGGTCTTGGCTTCCATCCGGAGTTCACCGGTCATGACAATATCCGTTACTCTCTTGTTTATAACGGATTGTCGCGGAAAGAGCTTGAAGATGCCATTGAGGATATCGTTGACTTCGTTGAGTTGGGCGAGTTTCTCAACCAACCTCTGAAAACATACTCAATGGGAATGCAGGCGCGCTTGATGTTCGCTGCGGCCACAGCGATCAAACCAGACATCCTGATTGTAGACGAGCTCTTAGGAGCTGGTGATGCATATTTTAGCGCGAAATCGGCCCATCGTATGGAGAAGTTGGCCTCGTCCGGCTGTACCTTGCTGCTCGTATCTCATTCAACGCCGCAAATCCTGCAGTTCTGCAATCGTGCTATTTGGTTGGAAAAGGGAGAAATCGTGCTCGACGACCATCCCCTTCACGTGGTCAAGGCCTACGAGGAGTTCAACCAGCGCCTAAGTTGTGAGAGCGAGCAGTTGCATCACGGGCGGACTTCATGGAGCGTCCGATCAAATGCGGCTGGCAAGGCTCGGCTTCTGGATGAAAAGAATTGGTTGCAGCAGAGAGTGCTGGATCAAGTACTAGCAGGAGCCAGACTGCAGGGTCGAGGTGAGGAGACCTCAATGGGCCCAGTTTCGATCGGCGGAATTTCTCGTTGGGGCGGTGGTGGGCCTGGTTTGAAGATTGAACGGGTCGTGTTACTGGACGAAGCGAGGATGGAGAAGCGCCAGTTTCAGACTGGCCAGCCGATGGAGATCGAGATCCAGATTATTGCCGAGGAGGCCGGGAACTATCCCTGCTACTTCTGTATCTTGATATTCTCCGAACGCGGGCAATGGCTGGCGCGCGAGTGCAGCCAGCGGTTTGAGTTTAGGCTGCCGGCAGGTGGACGAAAAAGAGCCCGACTCCATTTCGACAAGCTTCTACTTGGTAATGGCACGTACTACTTTTCCGCGGCGATATATAATGCGCTCGACCTCAGGAACTTGGGTTCAGCGAAGTTCTATGATCTTCTCTCCCGAAGCTTTGAGATCAGAGTCACGAACGAGTATCCGGACGACGAATCGGTATTCAAACTGCCGTCTGCGTGGATTGAAGTGGAGGAGGTCAGTTCGAGCGAAGCCTCGCGCCCATTGTGAGGGATGCACTCCATGCGGGATCACGATTCGTATAAACGATGAACGCAAATATGAGCACGGTGATATGTCCAAACTGTTCCGTTCTTCTGGGTGATGACAGGGTCTATGCGTGTATTTCGTGCGGCTGGGCGATGGAGACCTGGGATGGGGTGCCTGTATTTCTATCGTCCGCAGATCGGGCGAATCCCCTATTTAAGATGTACTCCGATAACTACCAGGCTATTTCCCAAGACGATATTGCCCAAAGTATACAACCAGAGCGCTATTTGGAAAACCAGGCCAACAAATTCGTCAGCTATATCCCGAATCCGAACGGCCTGGCCATATGCGAAATTGGGACCGGCAAGGGATATGTGACGAAGTATCTCCTCGAGAAGGGAGCAACGAGGATTCACGCCGTGGACATTGCGCTGCCTTATCTCCGTCAGCTCAAACAGGATTCACGCGTGACGCCGCTGATCGCCAATGCTGAGAACTTACCATTTCGGAATGCCTTTGACCTTGTGGTCTGTACGGACGTGCTTGAACATGTCCTCAACGTGGGTTCATTTCTGTTTTGTGTGAATCGCGCACTGAAGACGGGAGGAACTGCTTACATCCGTGTGCCGTATCTGGAGGGCCTGATGTGCTATTCGCCGCACCTTGGCTGCAAATATCAATTCGTTCACCTACGGGCCTTCAACAGGGGCCTGCTGAAATGTACGATGGAGAGTGCTGGTTTCACGGTGGAACGCTTCGAGTTGGATGGGTATTGGACGGACAAGCCGCAACCGTGGTGGACGGTAACAAATTTCACCCGCTGGCTATATGAGCGTATCCTAGCTTCACTGATGCGTGGCATCAAAGATCCTCTCGATGTGACACTATGGCCAAACCAAGGGGCCAGGCTGTTGATGCGTCCTATGGAAGTCACCGTTGTAGCGCGGAAGAGATGCGATTTGCTGTAGCTCGCTTAGAGAGCGGGGATTGAATCCCAGTAGGAAGTACGAATGTTGAAGGAACTCCTTGGAGTCGCCAAACAATGATTAAGCATCTGTTTTTTTTCGGAGACTCAATCTGTGTTGGCCAGGGCGTCTCAATTCATCGAGGCTGGGTCACGCGAATCTCAGAACGAGTCAGTATTAAGTACAATAAGCCCGCCTCCGAGATCATAGTTGTTAACGCGGCTGTAAACGGAAGCACAACAAGGCAAGCCCTGGAGCGAATGCCGTATGAAATTCAATCCCATCACCCAGATGTATTGTTAGTCCAGTTCGGCATGAATGACTGCAATATTTGGGAAACTGACCAAGGACACCCACGGGTTAGTCCGAAGGCGTTCGCAGCTAACCTTGAAGAGATAATCGCACGAGCCAGAGTATTTGGTGCACAGCGAGTCATACTTAACACGAATCATCCAACTGGTCTTGACCAGAACTTGATGCCAAACGCTAAGGTTACTTATCAGGAACAGAATGAACAGTACAACCAAATAATATGTCAAGTTGCCAAGTCTTTTGGGGACTATGTGGTAATAAACGATATTGAGCGTGCTTTTCGAAAGTCTACTGCGGGAGACAGAAAACGCCTGCTCACATGTCTTTTGTCAGATCTTTTGCATCTCAGTGAAGCAGGGCACGATCTATATTTTAGTATAGTGTGGCCTGCCATAGATAAGGTTTTAAGCGATTTGACATGATTCGAATTCTTTATCTTGGGCAGAAGCCGATAGGCGAACGATGTTTTCACGTCTTGCTGGCCTCGGATTATCCCAACTTGCGTGTGAGTGGTGTGGTGACGAATGCCAGTACCAAAGTATGGTGGGCAACGAACGAGATTTATGGCCTGTGCAAGAAGCGTGGGATTCCAGTCATCGACAATGCCAAACGTCATGAGCCCGACATTATACAGCTCATCCGCAAGTACAAGATTAACGCTCTCCTCTCAGTTCAACACAACTGGATCCTGCCAGATGAAATGTTGAAGCTGGTCGGCGAACATGCTTACAACCTACATCTGGCCAAACTGCCGAATTACGGCGGATACAACGGATTCAATCACGCATTATTGAATGATGATAAGGTTTATAGTGTGACATTGCATCGAATGGTCAGCAAGGTCGATGCCGGAGATGTAGCGTTGGAGGAGACTTTCCCTATTGAGCCAGACGAGACAGCGTATTCCTTATATACGAAGGCAAATGAAGCTGGTGTTAGGCTTTTTGGGGCATTGATCAAGGCATTGGGAGAAGGCGTAACGTTACCCCGGCGAGCCATTAGAGGAGAGGGACGGTTTTATGCTCGGGATGCTCTGAACGTCCATCGCGAAATAAAGGAGGTATCGAATATAGAGGAAGTTACACGAAAAGCACGTGCATTTTACTTCCCTCCTTTCGAACCGGCCTATTTTAGGGTCCTTGGTCGTAAATATTATGTCACGCCCAATCGTGGTGCGTTCTAGGGCAAGCGTGGGAAACCCTACTTGTTGTGCAGCTTGTGGTGGCCGTGGCCAGCGCATGTCTCCAGTGATCTCGCAACCCTAGTGGCAATGGTGTCCAGTGAACCAGAAGCCTAAGACTCTAATCGTTTTCTTTCATGCCCGGCACTGGCTCCCGCTGCGGGCAACCAACGAAGCCCATCTTCTCTGTTGGAAACGGTTCTCGAAACACCGTGTCATATACATTAATGTGGGTTTCGGCGTGCCGTGGTACCTGCTACGCCACTTGCGGATTGACGCGGTGGTATTCGACACGATCTTCCTGTCGATGCACTGGTCGCCGGAATATTTTCGTAACCACGCTGAACCATGCACTGTTCTCAGGAAACTCACATGCGTCAAAATAGCTTTGCCGCAAGACGAATTCATTAATATGGATGTAGTGGTAGAGTTTCTCAAAGACGTAGGTATCACAGATATCCTTACGTTGAGCGAGAAGTCCGACTGGGAACAAATATTTGGCATGCTCGACCATACAAAGGTCACTTTTCGCACAATATTGCCAGGATATGTAGATGAAACGCGGCGTATGTGGAGGACCAACGGCGGTGCAGTGACTCGCAGTATCGATGTCGGTTACCGAGCTTGGAACAACCCATATTGGCTTGGCGAACATGGTAGGCGGAAAGTTCAGATCGCGCAGATGGTTGGTGAAGCGGCTCGCAAGCGGGCCCTGAAGATTGATATCAATAATCCGGCTTCGGTTGACTTCCTGATTGGCGATAAGTGGTTTGATTTTCTATCTCGATGCCGTGCTGTGCTAGGCGTCGAAGGCGGCGCCAGTCTTTTGGATAAAAATGGATCGGTCAAGAGACGAGTCGAAGAATATCTAATCCAGCACCCCGACGCCACCTTCGAGCAAGCACGTGATCAATGTTTCCCGCATCAAGATCACACGATGAACTATAGAATGCTTACGCCTCGTCACTTCGAAGCTTGCATCACGCGAACATGTCAGATTTTGCTCGAGGGAAGGTATAGCGGTGTGCTTCAGCCGTGGCGTCATTACATTCCTCTCAAGAACGACTATTCCAATCTGGACGAAGTATTCGAGGCATTAGCGGATGACAACTTAGTCGATCGCATTGTTAACCAGGCTTATGAAGATATCGTAGCTTCCGGGAAGTGGAGCTATCGGTCTTTCGTGAGGGAGGTCGAGGAGACCATCATCGACCCAGCGGAACCTGTCCAACCATCCTTGTCCCTAGTGGGTCGGCTAGCGTATCTCCTGTTACGTCTTCGCGACCGCGTGCTTTGGCACTACGCGCATTTTGAAGCTTCGGAATCCGGAAAGGCCTGCTTGTCCATCGTGCGACAATGGTGTCGGATGCCAAGACGAGTCCTATCCAGCTTGAAGCGGATAATCATGCCATGAGAGGGTTGGGCATGAGGGTGCTTGTAATCTCCCATATGTATCCGCGACAATCGGATGATTGGGGGGGAATCTTTGTTCATGAGCAGGTGGCCGCGTTGCGCGAATTGGGCATCGATGCGCGGGTCATTGTCGGAAACCACGACGGCTTTGCCGTGCGATTCAGCTCCGGTGCCTGGCGGCACTTCCGCTCTTCACGAAACTCCGGAGTATTGCCTAAATGGCAGGAGTTGAATGGCGTGCCGGTCCTGTATTTTCCGTACTCAGCACCCTATGCTTGGTACTGGGGAATGTTGGGCGCAGTCTGTTTTCTCCGCGAAGTCAGACAACTAGCGGACTGGATAAGACGATCGTTTCCCTTTGACCTGGTTCATGCGCATACCGCATGGCTCGATGGAACTGCGGGAGTATGGCTAGCGAGGCACAGCGGCGTACCGATCGTGCTAACGGAGCATACCGGCCCGTTCTCGGCCCTGACGGCGGGGCGATGCATGAAATGGGTGACGGAACGTGCGATTAACCGAGCGAATGTAGTGATCGCGGTGAGTGAAGCACTGAAGCGTGACATTCTGCGACAAGTCAAAGTTGACCGACCGGACAAGATGGAAGTCGTCGGCAACGGCATGCGTCCAGAGTTATTCTGTCTGACAGAGGAAAAGCCTCCGGAAGACGGCACAATCAGAGCTCTGTGGGTTGGAGGGTTCCATCCGGTCAAGCGGCTTACCAGACTCCTCGATGCACTCTCCTCAGCTTTACAGCGGGAGCCTCGTTTGCGCTTATCCATGGTTGGTATGGGACCTCTTGAAGGCGAGGTGCGCGAATATGTTCGGTTGCAACACCTAGAGAACGTAGTCTCTTTTTACCCGACGGCGCCGAGGCAGCTCATAGCCTCTTACCTCAGGCGGCATCATTTTCTGGTTGTTTCCAGCGAAACTGAAACGTTTTCAATCATCGTGATCGAAGCTCTCGCTTGTGGGCGTCCCGTCCTGAGTACCCGCTGCGGAGGCCCTGAAGAAATAATCCGTGACAAGAGTGTTGGCGAGTTGGTGGAGAACTCCAGAGAAGGCTTGACCCAAGGATTTCTCAGTATCGTGAGTCGTCTCGGAGAATTTGACCCACAACGCCTCTCTGCGTATTCGAGGGACAACTACGGCATGGATGTAATCGCCAGTCGGGTCGCCAGGATCTACATGAAAATGTGCGCGGGGACGGTGCAACATGACGGTCTTCCCACTCGGGTTTCTCAGATCAGCCTATAGGTGTGTGAAAACGTACCGGTATCGATGCCGACAAGCTGCTTTGGAGCGCCTTCTCCCACTATTTTCCCCCATCGTGCGGGCCATGGCCGCGACCGGGTTCGGGACCGACGCCTGTCTTCGTCAAGGCTGCCTGCCCATGAAGGTACATTATTACTCTCCTGTGCCTGATATAGGGGCTTTGAAATCTCGAAGCGTTTGGACGCGACGGAGCAGTATGTCAGGGATCTCATTCAATGAGACCAACCAAATCAAGCTACTCCAGGAGCTGGGACGAGACTTCGGGCACGAATGCCAGTGGCCACACACTGCGACAGATGACCCAACCCTGTTCTTCACCGACAATGCGGGGTTCAGCTACGGCTGCGCAGCAGCGACACACAGCTTGCTGCGCAGGATCAAACCGCGGCGCGTGATCGAAATAGGGTCGGGCAGCTCGTCGAGAGTCATTGCCGCCGCATTGCGGGCAAATGCACGCAGTGGGGGGTCCACGGTTCATTACACGGTGATCGATCCATTCGCTGCATCTGAGCTTGACAAAGTGCCGGGGATAGCTCGTCTATTGAAGCAACAAGTCGAACGAACGGACGTGGCTCTGTTTTCCGAGTTACGAGCCAACGATGTGCTATTCATCGACTCTGGCCATACCGTTCGGATTGGCGGAGATGTGAACTTTCTGATCCTCGATGTATTGCCGGTGCTGGCACCAGGCGTGGTTGTACATTTCCATGATATTCCCCTGCCGTATGAGTATGCGGAGGTCTATTACACCAACCCGCGGTTCAGAATGTTCTGGACCGAGTCGTACTTGTTGCAGGCATTCCTCTGCCATAATGCAGCCTACGAAATTCTCCTGGCTATGAATTACCTTATGCTGGACCGTCCGGAGATATTTCGCACGGCTTTCTCATTCTATGATCCCGCGATCCATCGTTATCCCAGCCATAGCTTTTGGATACGGCGAGTCTCCTAGTGTTGTCTTCTGCATGATTCTCCTCAGATTGTCATTCATGTCTTGGGGCAGGAGTGAGATTGGTGCGTCCCCTGGGCTGGCCGGAAAGGGACGGCGTGGTAATGGCCTTAGTGGCGTGGGAAGCGAGAGCGCGGAGGCGGCGAGAGCCTTTCTCAAGATTCCGGACAGTGCCAGTCTGGACCGCGGCGCGCGGCGTCGGGGCGGTCGATCAGCGGCGAGCGGGGAGGCCTTGCGAGCTTGCCGTGGCTACGTAGTACTGCCTGCCACGAGCGGCGGGTAGCAAACCAATCTGCGCTTTGATCTAAAGGGTTTGAGTGGTATCTTTGTGGCAGGTGATGGCGACGGCTTGGCCGGCAAACGCGCGTCTTATCGCTCGGTTAGCACCACGGGCGCCTATGCCACCTGTCCCTTCAGGGAGATTTCGATCTATTCAGAGATGGGGAAGGAATAGACCCTGAGGCCTTTGGCACTCACTTGAAACGCCAGATGGTTAGGCAGAACGGTACACGGGATATTCGTGGGGGCTAGTTTGGTCAATTTTGGGAGCGCGGTGCCAGCGATGGTCCGAGAGGCGGTTCGGTGAGGCAGTACGATGGTTGGATCTTCGGGCATGGCGGGAGCCAGGGAAGGTAATCACGGAAGGATTCGAACGATGGGTGAGACCACTCCCTCGATTCAGAAAGTGAGGGCGTTTTGGGAATTGCACCCGGTTGCGGCAGCGGCGATTCCCTATCCCCTCGGGACAGCCGGATACTTCGAGTGTTATGACCGGCTTCGGGAGGCCAATGAAAGTTTGGAGTTTTCGTATGCGATACACGAGTATCGCCAGTTCGTTGGCCGAACCGTGCTGGATGTCGGATGCGGGAACGGCTACGTCCTCAGCAAGTACGCTCTCGAGGGAGCCAAGGCATACGGGGTCGACCTTACCAGGACAGGCGTACGGCTTACCAGGCAACGCTTTGGCTTCCTTGGGTTGGATGGTAACCTGAGTGTTGGTAGTGCAGAAGCGTTGCCGTTCAACAACGAGAGCTTTGACTGTGTTTGTTGCATGGGGGTCTTGCATCACACTCCGAATCCGAAGCAGGCGGTCCAAGAACTGTTCCGGGTGCTCAAACCAGGAGGACGATTCATTCTCATGGTCTACCACCGTAACTCGGGACTTTACCGTTTCTCGTTTCCGATCAGAAGCCTGTTGCTGGGCAAATCGATGCGCCAGCTCGTAGACGAGGTAGACGGTGCCGGGAATCCAAAAGGCGAGGTGTACTCCAAAGCCCAGCTCAGACGCCTGCTGAAAGGCTTTGCTGACGTCCAGCTTTTTGCGGGGTTGCTCGATCGCAGTATGTTGTGGCCGAAGGTAGGCCGGTTGCTGCCGGAGCCGGCTCTTCGGCGCCTGGAGCGGTACTGGGGATGGTTTCTTTATGCCAAGGCGAGCAAGACGGGAGTCACAGCGGGAGCCGTTCGACGTCCCGCTGTCGTCTAGGAGGAAAGGACACAGAATCCAGGATGTGCGGTATCGCAGGGATCCTGAATCTATCATCTGGCAACTTGCCTGACCTCGGGCGGAGCTTGCGCGTGATGAACGCCTTGCAACGTCATCGAGGCCCGGATGGTGAGGGAATCTGGCAGCACCCTCGGGGCATGGTCGGGTTTGCTCACCGTCGCCTGAGCATCATCGATCTCGCGACAGGTCAACAGCCCATGCGCGATGCAGGGGGGAATTGGGTCGCGTACAACGGTGAGATCTACAATTATCAAGAGCTGCGGGCAGAGCTCGGAGTCGAATCATTTACGACCCGTTCCGACACTGAGGTGATTCTGCACGCCTACAGAAAGTGGGGACATGACTGCGTGAACCACTTTAGAGGCATGTTTGCGTTCGCCCTGTGGGATGAATCGACACACACGCTCTTCTGCGCGCGTGACCGGTTTGGCATCAAACCTTTTTACTACACGGTGGTAGACGGCGTGTTCTACTTCGCTTCCGAAACCAAAGCGCTGCTCCCGTTCGTCCCAACCATAGAAACCGATCTTGAAGCCTTCAAGGAATATCTGACGTTCCAGTTCTGCCTGGCTGGGCGAACCCTCTTCAAGGGTATCTCGGAGCTGCTGCCCGGCCATACCCTCACCGTGCGAGGGGACGCGATTGAAAGCCGACGCTACTGGGAAGTCTATTACCACCTCGATTTCAATCACACGGGGAAATATTTCGAAGAGAAGATTCGCGCTCTGCTCGAAGACTCTGTTGCGTTCCACCTGCGCAGCGATGTCCCGGTGGGCGCCTACGTCAGCGGTGGCCTCGACTCGAGCATCGTGGCGTCCCTGGCCTCGCGGCGACATGGTGAGGGTTTCGAGGCATTTACGGGAACCTTCGCTCTCGGGGAGGTGTATGACGAGCGCCGCTATGCGCGGGAACTGGCTGGGTCCTGCGGGTTCCCCCTGCATGAGGTGGAGATCACCGCGTCGGATTTCGTCGAGCAGATCAAGCACCTGATGTACCACCTGGATTTCCCCGTGGCGGGACCAGGCGCCTTCCCGCAATACATGGTCGCGCAGCTGGCGAGTCGACACCGGAAGGTCCTGTTGGGAGGCCAGGGCGGAGATGAGATATTCGGTGGCTATGCTCGGTATCTCATCGCCTATTTCGAGCAATGTATTAAGGCCGCCATTGACGGCACGGTGCACAGCGGCAATTTCATCGTCACGTACGAGTCGATCATCCCGAATCTTCAATCGCTCCGACAGTACAAACCGCTCCTGCAGGAATTCTGGCGGAAAGGACTGTTCGAAGACCTCGATCAACGGTACTTCCGCCTGATTAATCGGGCACGAGATCTGGGAGAAGAGATCAATTGGACGGCCATCCAGAAATACTCTCCGTACGAGGAGTTTCTGAATATTTTCCGCGGGAAGAATGTGGAGAAGGAATCCTACTTCGACAGCATGACTCACTTTGACTTCAAGACGCTGTTGCCGGCGCTCCTCCACGTGGAGGATCGCGTCAGCATGGCCCACGGGCTGGAGTCACGGGTTCCATTTTTGGATCATCCGCTCATCGAGCTGGTCGCGACGATTCCCTCCAATATCAAGTTCATGAATGGCAGGATGAAGCATGCGCTGAAAAACGCCATGGGCGGGATCTTGCCGGAGTCGATCGCGACCCGGACGGACAAGATGGGGTTTCCGGTTCCTCTTCACGAATGGGTCACGCAGCCGGGGATCGTGCAGGAATTCGTCAGGGACAGTCTCTCCTCACAGCAGGCGCTCGGGAGGGATCTGGTGGATAACCGGAAGGTGATCGAGGACCTGGGGCGAGAGGCGAAATTTGGGCGAAAGATCTGGGGGTTGCTCTGTCTGGAGCTCTGGCAGCAGGCCTTCCATGACCGAGCGGCCTCGTTCAAGCAACTCAGTGTCTTGGAGGGATTGCAATGAGAGTGCTCATTACTGGTGGCGCCGGGTTTATCGGCTCCCATCTGGCCGATCGACTGCTGGCACGAGGGGATCAGGTGCTGGTGATCGATAACTACGCCACTGCGCGACGCGACAGTCTGAAGCCACAACAGGGTCTCACCGTCTCCGAGGGGACGATCGCGGATGCCGCCCTCGTGTCTCGGTTGTTTGCCGAGTTCAGGCCGTCCCACGTGGTCCATGCCGCCGCATCGTACAAAGACCCGAAAAATTGGACGGAGGATAGCCTGACCAATGTGGTGGGAACGGCCAACGTCGTGCAAGCGTCCGAGGGAGCAGGGGTGGCGCGCCTGATTTATTTTCAGACCGCACTCTGCTACGGCCTTCGCCCGCTCGAACAGCCGATTACCCTGGAGCATCCCATCCGCCCCGAGGCCAGCAGCTACGCGATCAGCAAAACAGCCGGCGAGCATTATGTCAGGCTCAGCGGCTTGGACTACCTTTCGTTCCGTCTCGCCAATGCCTACGGTCCCAGGAATCTCAGTGGGCCGCTCCCTACCTTTTATCAGCGCCTGACGAACAAAAAACCGTGCTTTGTGATGGACACCAGACGGGATTTCGTCTTCATCGATGACCTTGTGGAGGTCGTGATCCGGGCCCTCGATGGGCAGGGTAAGAAAGGTGTGTATCACATCTCGTCGGGAACGGACTATGCGATTAAAGACCTCTTCTATGCGACGATCAAGGCGCTCGCCTTGAGTCCGGCGCCGGAGGTGGAAGAGCGACCTAGAGATCCAGATGATGCCTACACGATTCTGCTCGATCCCGCCAAGACCCTGGAGACGTTCAAATGGAAGCCTCACACAAGCCTGGAGCAGGGCGTGGCGAGAGCGATCGAGTGGTATCAGCGATTTGGCATCGGCCAGACTTACACACACCTCAAGCAGGCTGAAGACAAGGCCTGATCGGGGGTCTCGCGGTGACGATGGCGATGGCAGAGACAGAGCATCCTCAGAAGAGCAGCGTCCTGGTCGTGGGCGGAGCCGGGTTTGTCGGCGGCAACCTGGTCAAGTCTTTGCTGGGGGAGTCCTACGGCCGGATTGTGATCGTGGACAACCTGCTTTCAGCCGAACGGGTGAACGTTCCCGATGACGCACGCGTGGAGTTGATCGAGGGATCCATCGCTGACGATAGCATCCTGCAACGATTGTCCGATGAATTCCACTATGTCTTCCACCTGGCGACGTATCACGGCAACCAGAGTTCCATCGCCAATCCGCTGGCGGATCACGACCACAACCTCACCACGACGCTCAAACTGTACGAACATCTAAAACGGTTTCGGAAAATCAAGAAGGTTGTCTATGCCGCGTCAGGATGCACGCTGGCTGAGCATACCTTTGACCGAGCCGAGGCAACCCGGGAGGACGGGCCGGTACCGTTTGAGCTGGACAGTCCCTATCAGATCTCGAAAGTGGTGGGCGAGTTCTATTCTGTGTACTACCACCGGCAACACCGGTTGCCGACTGTGCGGGCTCGGTTTCAGAACGTCTACGGTCCCGGGGAGATCCTGGGGGCGGGGCAGTGGCGGGGGACACCGGCGACGGTCTGGCGGAATGTGACCCCGACGTTCATCTACCGCGCACTCAAGCGACTCCCCTTGCAGGTCGAGCAGGAAGGCAGGGCCAGCCGGGATTTTATCTATGTGGGGGATATTGTGCGCGGGCTGCTGTTGTGTGCAACGGAGGGACAACCGGGGGACGTGTACAACCTGGCCAGCGGTGTGGAGACTACCATCCTTGAACTGGCCACGCGCGTCAACGAGATCACCGGCAATCCTGCTCCGCTGGAGTTCCTGCCGAAGCGTACGTGGGATCGCTCGGGCCGGCGGGTTGGCAGTACGGATAAGGCAAAGCGGTGCCTGGGTTTTGAGGCTGCCACGGGCCTCCGGGAGGGACTACGGCGGACCATTGAGTGGACGCGCGAGCACCTCTCGTACATTGACGTGTGTATTCAAAAGCATGCTGTACATATGGCAGTCCCAGAATAACCCCGGTTCCAATCTCTGACGGAACCCCAAAACAGCTGCCAAGGGCATATGATCGAGCGCATCCCGACCATTATCTTTTATGCAAAGAGTCAGCCGCACTGGAGGCGAGTTGTCGCAGATACGCTGGTCGGGGGACTTCGCTTGAGACCCGCGATGATTCCCTCCTTCCTGCGCCAGCACCGTCACGTCAAGTTTCTGTTTGATGAGGAATACCGCACCTTATCGTACATGGTTGACTGGATGGAGGCCTTCTGCGAGGTCTCATGGCTGGATGAGCGGCTCTGTAACATCAACAACATCCTGGAATATCGGGCGGCTCTGCGGGCGCTGAAACGCTGTCCGCTCATCATCATTCTCCACTCAGCAGCTTGTGACAACATGACGTTGCTAAGAAGTGCCACGGCATACTTTCAAGATCGACGCGGTAAATTGCTGGTATTGTTCGGCAACGAATATAACCAAATGCCAGACAAGATCGGATTCGCCCGAGAGGTGGCTGCCGACTATATTGGCAGTCAGTTGCCGATCGCGTCTGCCGAGTGGCTATATGCCGAGTGCCCTCGATCAAGGATATTGGCGGCTCCACCAGCTCTCAATCCGAAACTCTACCAACCGCGAGGAGGTCCGCGTCCTATTGATGTGGGTTTTAGAGGCGACGTCTATGCGCACATGTATTCGCTCGGCGACATCGAGCGCGCCGAGATCATTCGGCTGTTCCGCGAACGGGCCAAGACGTGGGGGATTCATTGTGACATCGAACTCGTGCGTTATCCGAGAGAACAATGGAGCGACTTCTTAAATGGTTGTAAGGGGACCATCGGGGCCGAGTCGGGGACATACTATCTGGAGCGTGACGACCATACCCAGAAGGCCGTAAGAGAGTATCTGCAGCGCCACCCGGGGGCCGGGTTCTCGGAGGTGTACGACGCGTTCTTCAAGCACTATCCCAACCCGGTGTCGGGAAAAGCGATCTCGTCACGGCACTTCGAGCCGATCGGGACCAAGACCTGTCAGATCCTGGTGGAGGGCCATTATAACGGGATTCTCAAGGCGGATGAGAACTATATCAGCATCAGGAAAGACTTTTCTAACCTGGACGAGGCCATCCGGCGCTTCAAGGATCGGGAGTACCGCCAGGCGATGGTCGAGCGGACTTACGAATATGCCTTGGCCAGGCATACCTACAGTCATCGTGTGGAACAGTTACTGAAGACCATCATGGCCGACGGCCGACCATCATGCTGAACGATTGATCGGAGAGCGTCGTCAATGTGTGGGATTGCGGGACAAGTAGCAGGGGATCGCCGACCGGTTGAGCCGCGTCTGATCGCCGCTATGGGCCACAGGTTGCGGCATCGGGGGCCGGATGATCATGGCACGTACGTGAAGGGACATGTGGGGCTGGCGCACAGGCGTCTCAGTGTGCTGGATCTCAGCCAGGCGGGACACCAACCGATGTCGAACGACAATGGCACGGTCTGGATCGTCTTTAATGGAGAGGTTTACAACTTCAGGGAACTGCGTGACTCCCTGCGGTCCCGCTACACCTTCCGCTCGGGCACCGATACAGAGGTGGTTCTCCACCTGTACGAGGAATATGGGTTGCAGTGTCTGCCGATGCTGCGAGGGATGTTTGCCTTTGCGGTCTGGGACGAACTCGCCCAGAGGCTGGTGCTGGTCCGCGACCGGTTGGGGGTCAAGCCGCTCTTCTATGCGGTGAAGAACGGGGGCCTTGCGTTCGCCTCGGAGCTGAAGGCGTTGCTGGTCGGTGGATCAGTCCCAGACATCGACCCGGTTGCGGTTCATCATTACCTGACGTTTCAGTACGTTCCCACTCCGATGACGATCTTCCAGGGGATCTATAAGTTACGACCGGGTCATGTGCTGGTCTACGAAGGTGGAAAACTTTCTGAGAGCTCCTATTGGTCGCTCCAGTATGACCGCAAGCAAGAGGGACGAAGCGAGGCGGAGTATTGCGAGGAGTTTACGTCCTTGTTGCGGGAGTCAGTTCGCTTGCGCTTGGTAAGCGACGTTCCGCTGGGAGCGTTTCTATCGGGAGGGCTGGACTCAAGCAGCGTCGTGGCCCTGATGAGTCAGGAGATCGCGAGTCCCGTCAGGACATTTTCAGTTGGCTTTCACGAAGAGTCTTTTAACGAGCTGCCCTATGCCCGAGAGGTCGCAATCAGGTTCGCGACCGACCACCGTGAGCTGCTCGTAGAGCCGTTGCCGATCGAGATTCTGCCGAGGCTAGTGCAAGTTTATGATGAGCCCTACGCGGACTCATCCGCGATCCCTATGTACTATATGGCTCAGCTCAGCCGCCAGTCAGTGACCGTGATCCTGACGGGGGATGGGGGCGACGAATTGCTGGCCGGCTATCCCCGGTACCGCTTCAATTCGATCGATCGCCTGCTATTCGGCCTTCTGCAGCTCAATCGGGGTACTGCGGCTGCTAGCGACCAGGTCCGGAAGGTGCTGGCGGGTCTCCGCTCGGATAGAGCATGGTTCCCAGGCATTCGAGGTAAACTCGAACGCCTGGTCGAACCTTTAAGTCTGAGATACCTCCGCCGCATCTGCTACTTCCTGGACCATGAGAAGGATCAGCTCTATGAGCCCGCATTCAGCGAGAAGGTCAGGGGCCATGCCTCGACTGACCTGGTAGTCCGCTGGTTTCATGACACCCATGCGTCTGATCTGGTCGATCACCTATTGGGAGTCGATACGCGAAGCTATTTGCCGGATGACCTGCTGGTGAAGCTGGATCGAGCCACCATGGCCCACGGCCTCGAAGCTCGGTCTCCATTCCTCGACCACAGGCTTGTGGAGTTCGTGGCGTCGTTGCCCGTTCACCTGAAGATTCGTCGGGGCCGGACGAAATACTTGCTCAAGACGGCCATGCGTGACGTGCTTCCAGATCGGATCCTCGATCGGAAGAAGCAGGGCTTCCTGGTGCCGATCGATCGCTGGTTCCGGGGAGACTGCCGAGACTTTCTGAGAGAGAGTCTCCTCTCCGAACGGTGTCTCGGGCGGGGATACTTTAGGCCGGACCGAATCCGGAAGCTGCTGGATAACCATCAACAGACTGAATCCAATCACGGGTATGGCTTGTACGCACTCCTCATGCTGGAGCTCTGGCACCGCGAGTACGTTGACGGGGCGAGCGTGTGAGAGCGGTCTGTAGCAGGAGCGTGTCATCATGCAGCCTAAGCGGGCTTTGATCACCGGCATCACTGGGCAGGACGGCTCTTATCTGGCCGAATTACTCCTGTCAAAGGGGTACGAGGTGTACGGGGTCATCCGGCGCGCCAGCAGCTTCAATACGGATCGGATTGAGCACCTCTACGCGGATCCCCATGACCCAGGCGCCCGTCTGCGTCTGATCTACGGGGACTTGGCGGACGGGAGTTCCTTGAACAAGATTATCCGAACCATCGCGCCGAACGAGATCTACAACCTCGGTGCGCAGAGTCACGTCCGGGTCAGTTTTGACATCCCGGAGTACACCGCTGAGGTCACCGGCTTGGGGACCGTTCGATTGCTGGAGGCCATCCGGGAAACGGGCATATCGCCGCGATTCTATCAAGCCTCCAGCAGCGAGTTGTTCGGCAATACCCAGGAAGTCCCACAAAACGAACGGACCAAGTTTCAGCCCCGGAGCCCCTATGGCGCGGCGAAGGCCTACGCCTACTACATGACGGTCAACTATCGTGAAGCCTACGGGCTGTACGCCTGCAACGGGATTCTGTTCAACCATGAGTCTCCCCGGCGGGGCGAAACCTTCGTGACCAGGAAGATTACGCGCGCGGTCGCCAATATCAAACACGGCCGGCAGCGCGAGCTCTTTCTCGGGAACCTGGATGCGCGGCGTGACTGGGGGTACGCGGGGGACTACGTCGAAGCCATGTGGCTGATGATGCAGCAGGAGCATCCTGACGACTATGTCATCGCCACGGGCGAAACCCACTCGGTCCGGGAGTTTTTAGATGAGGCGTTCGGCCACGTAGGACTGAACCCGCGGGACTACGTTCGACTCGATCCTCGCTACCTGCGACCCACCGAGGTGGATCTCCTGCTGGGCGATGCCGGCAAGGCCCGCGAGCGCCTGGGATGGAAGCCGCGCGTCACGTTTTCGCAGCTGGTGAAAATGATGGTGGATGCCGACATGGCCAGCGTGAAGCAGCAGATCGAAGGGACTGGGAAGAAGCCGGGGCGCTAAGGGGACTTTCGATGGGATATTGGGATTCGCGGCGAGTACTTATCACTGGCGGGGCCGGCTTCCTGGGCGGGGCGGTGGCGGAGAAACTTCGGGCACGCGGCTGCCGAGAGGTGATCATCCCGAGGAGCCGCGAGTACAACCTCGTCGAAGGCGAGGCCGTGCGCCGGCTGTACCGGGAGCAGCACCCGGACCTCGTGATCCACCTGGCAGCCCGAGTCGGGGGCATCGGCGCCAATCGCGACAACCCGGCCCGCTTTTTCTACGAGAACTTGATGATGGGTGTGCAAGTCATCGAGGAGGCCTACCGAGCCGGCGTGCAAAAGTGCGTGGTCATCGGGACGGTCTGCGCCTATCCGAAGTTCACTGCGGTGCCGTTCAGCGAACAGGCCCTCTGGGACGGCTACCCCGAAGAGACCAATGCCCCCTACGGGCTGGCCAAGAAGATGTTGCTGGTGCAGTGCCAAGCGTACCGGGTGCAGTACGGGTTCAACGCGATTTATCTGCTGCCGGCTAACCTGTACGGGCCGCGTGACAGCTTCGACCTGCAGGCGTCCCATGTCATCCCCGCGGTCATCCGGAAATGCGTGGAGGCGGTCCGGGACGGGCGACGGTGGGTTGACATGTGGGGAACCGGCAGCGCGACACGCGAGTTCCTGTACGTGGACGACGCCGCCGAGGGTATTCTACTCGCGGCGGAACGCTACAACAAACCGGCTCCGGTGAACCTCGGTACTGGCCTGGAGATCTCGATTGCCGACCTCGTGCGCAAGATCGCCAAGCTGTCCGGCTTTTCGGGCGAGATCCGCTGGGATACCACGAAGCCGGATGGACAGCCGAGACGGTGTCTCGACATCAGCCGGGCCGAGAAGGAGTTTGGCTTTCGGGCATCGGTGGAGTTGGAAGAGGGACTGCGGCGGACTGTGGAATGGTATCGCAGTCAGGGAGGCTTGGGTTCGTGAAGACCCCGGTCTTAACGCAAGCGGTCGAGGGACCGAGGTGGGAAGGCGAAGCCTCACCGCCGCAGGCTGGGGATGAGCGGGAGGCGCACCGACCGATCAAGGTGTGCTTCATCTCGCCGCTCGGGTACGGCCTGTACCGGCCAGAAAGCGGGTACCCTTTCGGAGGAGCTGAGGTACAGTTCTTCCTGCTCTCGCGCGAGCTGTCGGCGGACGAGGCTTTCCAAGTGTCGGTGCTGACAACGGTCAGAGAGGCGCCTGGGGTGGAACGACAAGGAGCACTGACCGTCGTCAGGCGCCAAGGCCTGAACCGGCTCGGGCCGCGAGTCGGCCGGACCTGGTGGGGATCGCTCGGGGCCGCGCCCCGCTATGCGTCGGCCTTCCGGGCGATGTGCAGCGTCCTGCGCGCCATCGACGCGGATGTGTACGTGCATGGCGGGGCCGGCGTCGAGGTGGGGGCCTACGCGCTAATTTGCCGCCTCCTGCGCCGCAGGTTCGCATTCGTCGTGACGTCGTCCGCCGACCTCTTGAAACCGAACGGCCAGGTAACAGGGTCCCTGCGCTGGCTCTTTCCACTCGGCCTGCGCCTGGCTGATGCGGTGATCTGTCGAACTCAAGAGCAGCGGACGCGGCTCCACGACCACTACGGGCTGGATGGGGTCCTGATTCGCACCGGGCACCCAACCGTGAAGCGCACGGGCGAGCACAGGTCCACCGTTCTGTGGGTGGGCCGCACGCATCCGCTGAAGCAACCGGAGATGTTTCTGGATCTGGCCGAGCGTCTTCCGAGTGAGCGATGCGTGATGGTGGTCATGCGTCACCCCGCGTACCAGGGTCTGATGACCGCGGTCCAGAAGCGCGCCGGCAAGGTGGCGAACCTCACGGTGCACGAGGATGTTCCCTTGAGCGAGGTGGACCAGTACTTTGAACGGGCCAAGCTGTTCATCAACACCTCGACCTACGAGGGGTTTCCCAACACCTTCGTGCAGGCAGCCTTGCATGGGACTCCGATTCTCTCCTGGACGGTCGACCCGGACAGGGTGCTCGAGCAACACGGAATCGGCACCTGCGCGGCCGGCTCCTTTGAACGGCTGGTGTCCGCCGCCGGGGAGATCTGCAGCTCCGAGGAGCTGCGAGCCAAGATGGGGAATCGCGGACGTGAGTATGCGGCCACGTACCATGACCTCAGCCGCTCTGCGGGCGAGTTCAAGGCCTTGGTTCGGAGTCTGGTTGGACCGCGCGCCAGAGTAGGAGAGTAAGCGGTGACCAGAGTGGATGTACCGTGAACCCGTTACGTTTATGCTTGGTTGGCCCCGCACATTCGGTTTCAGTCCGGCGCTGGGCGGAGTGGTTCGCAGTCCATGGGCACGAGGTGACGGTCATCACCGTGGAGCCGGACGACAGCCCCATGCGGTACGGAGTTCGTCAGATCGACGTCGGGGTCTTGCTGAGGCCGAAGAAGCTGGGCCGTCTCTTGTCGGTTGTACGTATGGTCCTCGCCATCGGCCGAGTGAAGCCGGATGTGCTTCACGTGCACTATGTGCGTGGACTCGCCTGGGGGCTCCTCGCATCGAGGATGCCACCCTGCGTCATGACCCCGTGGGGCAGCGATGTCCTCGAGGACCAGGGCGCCTTTAAAGAACCATACAGCAGGTGGTTGACGCTCGCTCTGCTCAAGAGGGCCCAGCTCGTGACCGCGCATTCAGCTTATATGGAAGCACAGGTCCGTCCGCTGTTGCGGCCGGACCAGCGACTGGTTCGCATCAGCTGGGGAGTGGACCTTACGCGGTTCAGGCCGGGTGTCGATATCCGAGCACTTCGCCGGCAGTGGGGGATCAGTGGGGACCAACGCGTCATCTTCAGCCCGAGGCTGGCGCAGCCTTTCTACAATCACGACCGCGTCCTCAGAGCGCTCCCCGCTGTGTGCGAGAAGGTTCCAAAGGCGCTGCTCGTGATGCGCGATCATTTCTCCGATCCGGGCTATGTCGAGGGACTCCGCCGACTGGCCTCGGAGCTCGGGGTCACCGACCGGGTGAAGTTTCTCGGTTCGATCCCCTATCACGAGATGCCGGGTTGGTTCAACCTGGCCGAGGCCGTGGTCATGGTGCCTCGCTCCGACGGGATGCCCAGTACGCTGCTGGAGGCCATGGCCTGTGGCACGGTGCCGGTCCTGAATCGATTGCCCCAGTACGCCGAGCTGGTTCAGCACGGAGTGAATGGATTTCTCGTGGATCCTGAGCAGGGCGATCTGGCGGGAGCCCTGGTGGGAGCCCTGTCCGATCCCGTGATGCGGCGCGAGATGGCCCAAAGGAATCGGGCGATCGTCACAGAGGGGGCTGATCAGGACCGAGAGATGTCACGAATGCAAAGCGAGTATCGACTCCTGGCCGGTACATAGGGCCTCAGCGGACGAGCGACAACCAGCGGAGGTCCACAATCATGGTGGCGATCATCCTGGCGGGCGGCAAAGGGACGAGGCTGAAACCTCTGACGATCACCGTTCCAAAGCCGTTGCTGCCGCTCGGCCAAGTGCCGATTGTGGAGGTGGTGATCCGCCAGCTTGCGGCTGCGGGGATCACCCGCATCGTGCTCACCCTGGGTCCGCTGGCGCACCTGTTCACCGCCTCCATCGGGGATGGCTCCCGCTGGGGAGTTTCGATTGAATATTGCGTTGAGGAGGAGCCACTGGGCACCGCTGGCCCTCTACGACTGGTCAAGGACCTTGAGAAGGAGTTCTTAGTCATGAATGGAGACCTCCTCACGACGATCGATTATCGCGAGCTCATCGAGACCCATCGAAAGAGGGAGGCGGTGGGAACGATCGCAGTCAGCTGCCGCGAAGTTCAGGTCGATTACGGCGTCGTGGTGCCGACCGGAGATGGATTGTTGCAGGAATACCGGGAAAAGCCGAGCATCAAGTACGAAGTCAGTATGGGCATCAATGTGCTGTCCCATCAATGTCTGGGGTTCATTCCGCCGAGGCAGAAGTTCGACATGCCGGATCTGATGATGGCGATGAAACGAGCCGGGAAACGTGTGGTCTGTTACAGGACGGACTGCTACTGGCAGGACATTGGACGGCTGGACGACTACCAGCGGGCGAGCCTTGACTTCGAGCAAGACCCCTCCCGCTTCTTGCCCGATGGAGGAGCCAAGCGGTGCGGACCTGCTTAATTACCGGAGCCGGAGGGTTTTGCGGCGGACACTTGGCCAGGCGGCTGAGAGACGAGGGCGCCCTGCGCGTGATCGGCACGGGACGTCGCGCAGAGCCGTCGGGAAAGGCCGGCCTGGACGACTATGTTCAGGCGGACCTCTGTGATGCAGGGCAGACCGCACGGGTTGTCCGGGAATCAAAGCCCGATCTGGTCTTTCATTTGGCAGGGACGACACAGGGAACGGTCCATGACCTGTACCGGGTGAATCTCCTTGGCAGCGTGAATCTGCTCGAGGCGGTCAAACAGCATGCTCCGGGGGCCCGCGTGCTGCTCGTCGGCACCGCGGCTGAGTACGGCAACGTGGAGCCGTCCAGCCTTCCGGTCCGGGAACATCATCCGTGCCACCCGATCGACGCGTATGGGAGCAGTAAACACGCCATGACGCTCGCTAGCCTGGATTACGCGCGAGCCTGCGGGCTGAAGGTCGTCCTGGCGAGGCCATTTAACGTCCTTGGAGCCGGAGTTCCCGCCTCCCTCCTGGTCGGTGCCGTGCTGAGCCGGGCCAGGCAGGCGCTGCAGACCGATGGGGATCCTGTGGTGAGAGTGGGGAACATCGGGACCGAGCGAGATTTCATCGCCGTCGAGGATGTGGCTGACGCCTACTGGCGGATGATGCAGGGGGAGTACTGGGGAGAAGTCTTTAACATCTGTTCCGGAAGGCCGACGTCGGTCCGCTCGGTGATTACCTTGCTCTTGTCTCATGCTAATCGGCGGATTCGATTCGAAAGTGATCCTGACCTGATGCGAGGTTCGGAGATCCAGACCGTCTACGGGAGTTGGGAGAAGGCGGGTCGAAGCTTCGGCTTCAAGCCCACGATTAGTCTTGAACGCGCGATCGAATCGGCATGGACGTTTGCGATGGAGGGATACGTTCAGCCGCGGCAGCGCTCAGACAGTCGAGCTGCGTACTGAGTCGGCCGCAAGCCTGCCTGCGGCTGCCTCCATCATGATCGCTGGAGATCACCCGGGACTCATGAGTGGACGAGCGACCCTGACGATCGATGCCCTGTCGACCCTCGTCACGGGGAGGACATCAGAGCTGTTCCTCCCTGACGTGGAATCGCATTACGGCGAGCTCAAAGATCGTCTCGATGGCAACCGTATCCTCGTGATCGGCGGGGCGGGCAGCATCGGGGGAGCCACCGTGCGCGCCCTGCTTGCCTTCGGGCCGGCGGCCCTGCACGTGGTCGACCACAACGAGAACAACCTGGTCGAACTTGTGCGCGACTTGCGCAGCGGCCCGACGGGAATCGGCGTGAAGGATTTCCGAGCCCTGCCGATCGACTTCGGGTCGCCCGTCATGCAGCGCTTCCTGCGAGAGGAACCGCCGTATGGGTTGGTCCTGAATTTCGCCGCACTGAAGCATGTGCGATCCGAGAAGGACGTGTACTCCTTGCTCACCATGCTGGAGACGAACATTGTCAAACCGGTCCGCCTCATGCGCTGGCTCAATGAGAAGGGCGCGCCGTATCGGTATTTTTGTGTTTCTACGGACAAGGCGGCCAATCCCGTGAATCTCATGGGCGCCAGTAAGAGGATCATGGAACATGCGGTGTTCTCCGAGGAGGTGGCCCCTAACCCAAAGGCGTACGTGACCTCCGCACGATTCCCGAATGTGGCCTTCTCGGAGGGAAGTCTGCTCGACGGTTTTTTGAAACGACTCCAGAAACATCAGCCGCTGGCCTTGCCCCGAGGGGCGCGGCGGTATTTCATCACCCTGCGCGAGGCAGGGCAGATTTGCCTGCTGGCGTCCGTGTGCGTTCCCCATCGCCACTTGCTCATACCGCGAATGGACTCCACGAGGGATTCCTACGATCTGCAATCGATCGCCATTGCCGTGCTTCGAGCCCACGGCCTTGAGCCGCGCGTCTTCCAGAATGACCGGGAGGCGAGGACCAGTGTCGCGTCGGGTCTCGGCACAGGCCATTACCCGCTCGTCCTGACCGAATTAGACACGACTGGAGAGAAGCCGCATGAAGAATTTCTAGGCGATGGAGAAAAGAGCGTTGAAGTGGGCATGACGCGCTTGCTGGGGGTTCCCCACCATCCGGCGCCGCGTGGAGCCGTCTCCGGTGCGATCGAAAAGATCGACGAGCTCATTGCTCGCCAGGACAGGCGAGTGAGTAAGCAGGACATCGTTGCGCTCATCTCAACGGCAGTTCCGAACTTCACGCACGCTGAGACCGGAAAAAATCTTGATGAGCAGGCCTGATGACAGCCTGGGCGACATCTGAGAGCGTAGCGTGGTCCAGGGAGTCGTTAATCCAGAGGCCCAGGGGCATCGGCTGGCGAAGGTGGAATCGTGGTGTCTGAAGGAGTAGGGGGTGCGCTCCACAAGAGAGCGCGGGGAGCCGGGCTGCCCGACGCCGGCGTGAGAGGGTCTGTGTACTACCAGGACAAACTGCAAACCTTACAGCGTATTTTTGGCGTGAAGGATATCGCCGTGGAGCACGATATCCTCAGAGTCGGCCAGAGACGATTTCCGATCATCCATGATGTGATCGTGCTGTCTGATCCAGGGCGCGCGACCGAGCGTGTGAAGGCGCGACTGGGCCTCCAGGCCGAGAAGCGGACCCCTGCAAGCCAGGGACCTGATGAAGCGGTCCAGTTCTCGTTCGGAGCGGAATGGACGGAGTACAGCGACCTCCTGCCGGAACATCAGAAGGAATTTGCCCAGTACTTTGATTTGGTGGACCTGAGCAAACTTCGTCATGCCCGCGTTTGTGACCTGGGGTGTGGGATCGGTCGGTGGAGCTATTTCTTGAAGGACCTGTGTCAGGAGATCATCCTCGTGGATTTTTCCGACGCCATCTTTGTGGCGAGACAAAACCTTTCCGGTGCCAACCATTGCCTGTTCTTCATGGGCGATCTCCAGGCACTGCCCTTTCAACCGGACTATTGCGATTTTCTCTTCTGTTTGGGCGTGCTCCATCATCTGCCCACGCCCTGTCTCGAAGCCGTGCGCCGCCTGCGACAGTGCGCGCCGCTGATCTTGGTGTTCGTCTACTATGCGCTGGATAATCGGCCCAGATACTTCCGATGGCTGCTGGGCGCGGTCACGGTGGCGCGGCGGGGTCTGTGTCGGATTCGGCAGCCCCGGTTCCGCAAATGGTTCTCGCGAGCAGGAGCCCTGCTCATCTATAAGCCGCTGGTCTACATCGGACAGATGTTGCGGATGTTGAACCTGGGGCATCTCGTTCCGCTGTCTGAGTTCTATCGGAACAAGAGCCTGCGCCGCATCGAGCAGGATGTGTACGACCGTTTTTTTACGAGTATCGAACAGCGGGTCTCTCGGGAAGACATTCTGGGGTTGCGCGACTCGTTTGCTGACGTGGTCGTGTCCGACCGGCTTCCCTATTGGCATTTTCTCTGTGTGAGGTGATCGGGAGCAACGGCCTCGATCACGTTCGCAGTCAGTCTGAGCGCAATCGGCGAGTGGGGAGGGTGACGGTCCGATCGATAACAACGGGAGGATGGCGGGAGAGGGGTCACAAATCAAACGATGTGCGGGATCGCGGGAATCATACAACATGACGATCGACCGGTAGACGTCCGGCTGCTCGAAGCGATGACGCGGGCGCTCGCGCACCGCGGGCCCGACGGTGAGGGATATGTGCTGCTTGACCCGAGCCGAAAGGCCAAAGCCATCTCGACCAGAAGGCGCCTCTCGGATTCCGTGCGCACGGTGTTGCCCGGGTATTCGGTAGGGCTCGGCCACCGCCGCCTGGCCATTTTGGATCGTTCTCCGCTTGGCCATCAACCCATGTCCAGCGCGGACGAGCTCGTATGGATCGCATACAACGGAGAAATTTACAACTACCGTGAGTTACGCGACGAATTGAGAGGCCTGGGGTGGCGGTTCCGCTCGATGACCGATACCGAGGTCATTCTTCATGCTTACCTGCAATGGGGACCCGACTGCCTTCCGCGACTGAACGGGATGTTTGCCTTTTCCATTTGGGACGGCCGTCTCGGTCATCTGTTCTGCGCGCGGGATCGGTTGGGCATGAAGCCCTTCTACTATCGACTTACCGGTGGCCGATTGTCCTTTGCTTCGGAGATCAAGGCGTTGCTGAAAGACGCCAACTCCGCGACTTCGCCAAATCACAGGATGATTCATGATTTTCTGGCGTTTGGCCTGCAGGATCACTCGACCGAGACTTTCTTTGAGGACATCCAACAACTTCGTCCGGGGCATTGCCTGTTCCTGAAAAGCGCACGTGTCGAAATCAAGAAGTGGTGGGATGTAGAAAAGTCGGAGACAGAGACCGAGGCCTTCGACGACAGCGCCGTCCAATCATTCCGGGTGCTCTTTGAAGATGCTGTCCGCCTTCATCTCCGAAGCGACGTATCGGTAGGCAGTTGCCTCAGCGGGGGACTCGATTCCTCCTCCATCGTGTGCACCATCGCCCACCTGTTAGAAGGGACTCAAGCAGGCGAAGAGTGCCAGGCGGTGGGACAGCGGCTGAAAACCTTCTCCTCCTGTTTCGAGGATCCTGGGTGTGATGAACGTCCGTATTTGAACGCGGTGGTCGCTCGAGCGGGAACCCAAAGCGTAGAGGTGTTTCCAGATATCCATCGATTGTTTGAAGATATGCCACGGATCTTGTGGTTTCAGGAGGAACCATTCGGAGGGACCAGCTACCTCGCCCAATGGGCGGTGATGCGGGCCGCTGCCGAAAACGGGGTGACCGTCCTGCTTGATGGGCAAGGTGGAGACGAACTGCTCTGTGGGTATCCAGGCTATTGGGGCTCGCATGTGGCGGACTTGGTCAGCACGGGGAATATCGGGGGTGCGTTTCACGAGATGGTGGCATACGGCAGACAAAGGGCCCGGATTCATCCGACCGTATGGTCCAATTTTGCGAGAGCGGTGCTTCCTGCGAGGTTTGTTGCACAGGCGCAATCTGTATTGAAGGGTATTCAGCGGTGGATGCATCCCGATTTTGCTGTCCGGTATGCTGATCGCGCGAAATACCTGGTGTATGACCAGCGGTTCCCGACGGCCCTGGAGAATCACGTAGCAGCGTATTTGCAGACCCACAGCCTGCCGGCGTTACTTCATCATGAAGACCGCAACTCCATGGCCTTTTCCATCGAGGCCCGGCTTCCATTTCTGGATGCCCGCCTCGTGGAGTTTCTCTTCCGGCTGCCAGCCAGCCTAAAGTTGCGGAAAGGGTGGAGCAAGGTCATCTTGCGGGAGGCCTTGGGGCATCTCCTGCCAGCAATTGTCAAAGACCGAACCGACAAAATGGGATTCGCGACACCCCAAGCACGGTGGCTGCGGGAGGACTTACGGTCAGATCTGGAACATCTGTTTGACTCTCCGGCCTTTGCTCAACGGGGATGGTGGGAGCCCTCTCGACTGCGAAACGCGTATCGGGGCTTTTGTGAAGGGAGGGCGCGGATCGACTCCATGGTATGGAGATGGGTTTGCCTCGAACTATGGCATCGGCGATTTTTCCAGTGACAACGATGACCGGCTGGGATGCGCCGCACAAACCGGTCCCGATGGTCCCGAGGCCTCAGGCCGCGGCTGAGGAAGTTCCGGCTCGGCGTCTTAGGCTCCTGCTCCTCACCGTCGGGCTTGGAATAGGGGGGACCGAGGGGCAGATCTTGGAGATCGCTACCCGCCTCAATCGTGCCCGCTTTGACGTGAGCGTATGTGCGTTAAAAGAAGGAGGGGTCGTCGGAGAAGAGTTGCAGCGACAAGGGGTCAGGGTCATCACGTTGAACGGCAGCGGGGTGTGGGATTTCAGGATGATCCCCAGACTTTACCGTGTCATCCAAACAGAACGACCCGACATCATCCATGCGTTCCTGTTTTGGGCAAATTTGTCTTCCCGAGTCGTAGGGAGGCTGCTCAGGGTTTCCGTACTGATCTCGTCCTACCGAGGCATGGACCTGCCGAGGAAGTGGCCTTATCGGCTCGCCGACCGGTGGACGGTCAAGTGGTCGCGGGCCATCACCTGTTGCTCGGATGCCGTGCGTCGTTCCGTTTTTTCCCATCTTGGAGGGGGGCGTGAACGGTATCTTACGATTCCGAACGGCGTGGATCTCGATCGCTTCGTTCAGGGGAAGCTGCCCACCAAGGAGGAGCTGGGGCTGCTGCAGTCGGACACGCCGGTCATCGGAACCGTTTGTCGGCTCGCCGAGCCGGAGAAGGGTCTCACGATACTGATGCAGGCCATGGGGCAGCTGAAGAGTGGCTCCGCCACACCCTGGTTTCAGTTGTTGATAGTAGGGGAGGGGCAAGCCTATGGGATGCTTCGGGACCTTCGGGCGCAACTGGGGCTCTCGGAGTGGGTGGTTTTTTGTGGAATGCGCCGCGATATCGAGCGAGTGTTGCCTCTGATGCAGATTTTTGTCATGCCGTCCCTCTCCGAAGGTTTTGGCATCGCGATTGTGGAGGCGATGGCGGCCTGCCGGCCGGTGGTGGCCACGGCAGTCGGCGGCATTCCGGAGATCGTAGTCCACGGCGAGACGGGGCTGCTTGTTCCCCCAGGCGACCCGAGTGCACTGGCAGCGGCCATTCAGGATCTCCTGAGTCACCCCGCAAAGGCCCGCTCGTTTGGGCATCGTGGTCGGCAACGAGTCCAAGAGTGCTTTTCGATACAATCGGTCGTACAACGCCATGAAGAGCTGTATGAAGCTCTCTATCGCGTCGGGCACAGTGATACCGCGGCAACGTCGAGGGATTCCGGCCACTGATAGCGGAGTGATCCATGATCCTGCTCGTATTTACCTTTGGCCTCGCGTTCTTGCTTTCCATGTATGGGGTACCTTTGGCGAGACGCGCCGCGCTCAAATACGGCATGGTGGACAGTCCCGACGGACGCCTCAAACACCAGCGCGAGCCGGTTCCGTACCTGGGCGGGCTCGCGGTCTACCTGGCCTTCCTGGTCAGCCTCGCCTTTACCTTCGAGTTCCGGCAGGACGTTTTGGGCATCGTGCTGGCGGGGACGTTAGTGATGATGCTCGGCTTGATCGATGATTTCGGGGTGCTGTCGCCGGGGACGAAGCTGGCCGGCCAATTCCTCGCGGTCTTTGTCTTGATCAAGAGCGGGGTCATGATTGAAATCGCGGTGTTCCCGGCCTGGCTGGACCTGGCGCTGACTGTCCTCTGGATGATCGGGATTATCAACGCGTTTAACCTGCTCGATATTATGGATGGGCTGTCAGCCGGCGTGGGGCTGACCTGCGCGGCCTTTCTGCTGCTGGTGGCTGTCTTGAAAGGTGACACGGCGATTGCCTTCATGCTGGCGGCCTTGGCCGGCAGCCTGCTGGGGTTTCTGCGCTACAACTTCCGTCCAGCGAGAATCTATATGGGAGACGCGGGGGCCTTGTTCGTGGGCCTCATGCTGGGCGCGCTCGCGATGATCGGTCAGTATACGACCGACCATCAGGTCTCCCTGCTCAGCCCCATCCTCATCCTGGGCGTGCCCATCTTCGATACCCTGTTCGTCATGTATGTCCGCTTTCGCCGGGGGCTGCCGATCTTTCTGGGGAGTCCGGATCATGTGGCGCTCCGTCTCCGGCAATGGGGGCTCACCGTCCCGCAGGTGGTCCTGCTCAGCTACTTCGGGACGGCATTGATGGGGAGCATCGGCGTGACGATCATGCTGGTTCAGGAACAGGCGGCGCTCATCATGATCGGGTTCACGGCGGCCGGTCTGGGGACCTTGGCGGTGGTGCTCATTCGGATGGACGCGAAACCCCGGCGGGTCTTTCAGGCGGCCGCGGCGCCGGACGGCCCGGGAGAAGCTCGATCATGATCGTCATCGTCGGAGCGGGGCTGGCCGGTTTGAGCACCGCCTTTCACCTGAAGGGGGTGCCGTACCGGCTATTTGAGAAGGAACAGGAGGTGGGCGGCCTCTGCCGGTCCTATCAATTGGAGGGGTTCACCTTCGACATCACCGGCCACCTGCTCCACTTTCGCCAGGCAGAGATTCGCACGCTCGTGGAAGGGTTGCTGGCGGGGCGCCTGCAAAAACACATCCGTCGCTCCTACATCTACTCCCACCAGACTTACACGGAATATCCCTTCCAGGTGAATACCTTCGGCTTACCTCCGGAGGTGGTCCGCGAATGTCTGCTCGGGTTTATCGCGACCCTGACGACCCCGGCCTCGCCGCGGCCTCCTGAGGAGCGCTCCTTTAAGGAGTGGATTCTGGAGAACCTTGGAGAGGGCATGGCCAAGCATTTCATGGTGCCGTTCAATGAGAAACTCTGGCAGGTGGCGCTGGAGGACTTGACCTCGGATTGGGTCTCCTGGCTTGTGCCAAAGCCGGAGCTCAAGGACGTAGTGAACGGGGCGTTGGGAATCAAGGATAAGGCCTTCGGGTACAATCCCTCGTTCCTCTACCCCGCTCAGGGCGGGATCGAGGCCCTGCCGAGGTCGTTCCTTGGCGGGGTGTCGAACGTCCACCATGGCTGGGAGCTGATCGAAATCGATACCGGGCGACGCCGCGCAACATTCCAGGATCAGGGCCGTGCAGTCCGGACGGAGGAGTACGAAACGCTCGTGTCCACGATTCCGATCCCTGAGCTGGTGCGACGCTGCACGGACCTTCCCCAGGCCATCAGGGAAGCGGCGAAGGGGCTCCGGTGCGTCTCCGTGTATAACGTGAACCTCGGTGTGGCCCGGGAACACGTGTCAGATAAGCACTGGATCTACTTTCCCGAACGGGAGTACCCCTTCTACCGGGCGGGATTTCCGATGAATTTTTCCTCCACCTTGGGTCCCCCCGGGTGCAGCTCGCTGTACGTGGAGATTTCCCACCAACCGACCGACGTGGTTGAAGCGTCGGTGCTCGTCGAACGGATTAAGTCCGGAATGGTTCGGGCCGGGATCTTCAGGCGGGACGACCAGCTCGTGGCGGCCGATGTGAAGGACATCCGGTACGCCTACGTGCTGTTCGATCGCCACCGTGCACGGGTCCTGCCGGCCATCCTGGCCGAGCTGGAGGCCAGAGGCATCCATTCGATCGGTCGGTACGGACGATGGGAGCACAGCTCGATGGAAGACGCAATCGGACAGGGCAAACGGCTGGCCGAGCGCCTGCAGAGTCCGGAATCGGCGCGGGCCGTTCGCGCGTGATCGGTCATGACCACCCCGCTACGAGTTGCCCATATTGTCACCCAGTTGGAGCTGGGCGGGGCTCAGCAGAATACCCTGTTCACTGTGTCCCACCTCGACCCCGCCCACTACAATGCCGTGTTGATCACGGGCCAGCCCGGTCTCCTCGACGCGGAAGCGCGAGCCTTACCGGGGGTCGAGTTCTACCAGGTGCTCTCGCTCTTGCGGCCGATCCGCCCCTTGGCCGATCTCCGTGCGCTCTGGTCCCTCACCGCTCTGCTCAGGCGGCTGAAGCCCGCGATTGTGCACACGCACAGCTCCAAGGCCGGCATCCTCGGACGATGGGCAGCGCGCCTCGCAGGAGTCCCGATCATCATCCATTCCATCCATGGCTATGGATTCACCCGCTACCAGCATCCCCTCCTACGCTGGCTTCTGATCCAGTTAGAGCGCGCGACGTGCCGGGTCACGACGCGGTTCTTCGCCGTGTCGGAGGCGAATCGACGGCTTGGGATCGACCTCGGATTGTTTGCGGCGGAGCACTGTACGGTCATCAGGAGCGGAGTCGATCTTCAGGCTCTGCGACAGACTCGCGTCAATCTGGTCGCCAAGAGGAGGGAGTTAGGGCTGGAGCCGGGGTGCCCGATCATCGGAATGATCGCTCCCCTGAAACCGCAGAAGGCTCCGCTGGATTATGTCCGGATGGCGGCGCTGGTCCGCGACAGCCGGCCCGATGCACGGTTTCTCCTGGTCGGAGACGGGGAACTTCGGCCGGCGGTAGAATCCGAGGTGGGACGGCTGGGACTTTCTGGACGCTTCCATCTGACCGGCTGGCGTCGGGACATCCCCGAGATCATGCGCTGCCTGGATGTGTGTGTGTTGACCTCTCTCTGGGAAGGTCTGCCGCGAGTGTATCTGGAAGCGCTGGCCAGCGGCGTGCCGGTGGTGGGCACGCGGGTGGACGGCGCCGCGGAGGTCATCCTCGACGGGGTCAACGGCTACCTGCTGGAGCCGGGAGATGTGCCTGGGCTCGCCGAGCGCGTGTTACACCTCTTGGCCAACCCGGACACCGCCGCCCGGATGGGGGCAGAGGGCCAGTCATTGACGGATGAGTTCGATATCCGGGCCATGGTCCAACGCCATGAGCGCGAGTACGAGCGGCTAGTGCTGGCGCTCGAAGAGCGGAAATCCTTGAGCCAGGCGCAAGGGTATGGTACATCAGGCAAGAATTGAGTCATTTCCTCATTGTGGGATTGGCTCATTGAAATCACTCAATGACTCAATGAACAAATGAATCAATGGAGCAATCAATGAACGTTCCTCTGCTCGATCTCAAAGCGCAGTACCACTCGATTCGCAGTGAAGTCATGGCGGCCATCGAGGCCACCTGTGAGGATCAAGGGTTTGTGCTGGGGCCGCGAGTGGTCGATCTCGAGAAGGCCCTGGCGGCGTATGTGGGGACCGCCCATGCGGTGGGCGTGGCTTCCGGCAGCGATGCGTTGTTGCTTTCGCTGGTGGCGGCGGGGATCGCTCCCGGTGATGAAGTCATTACGGTCCCATTTACCTTTTTTGCGACGGTCGGCTCGATCTCCCGGTTGGGCGCGAAGCCTGTGTTTGTGGACATTCGCCCGGCCACCTTCAATATGGACCCGAGCCAGATCGAGAAGAAGATCACGTCACACACGAAGGCGATCATCCCGGTCCATCTCTTCGGGCAATGTGCCGAGATGGAAACGATCGTAGAGATCGCCAGGCGCAAGGGAGTCACCATCATCGAAGATGCCTGCCAGGCAATCGGGGCATCCCGGAACGGGGTCCAGGCGGGCGCCATCGGCGATACCGGGTGCTTCAGCTTCTTTCCCTCCAAGAACCTGGGAGGGTTTGGCGACGGAGGGCTGGTTACCACCAACGACCGAGAGCTCAATGACCTGTTGGCCATGCTGCGGGTGCATGGCTCCCGGACGCGCTACGTGCATGAACGGATCGGGATCAACAGTCGTCTCGACGCGCTTCAGGCCGCGATCCTGCGGGTCAAGCTGAAGCACCTGGATCGATGGACCGAGGGCCGCAGACGCAACGCGGCGCGCTACGAGCGGCTGTTTGCGGACGCCAAGTTACTGGAGCGGGTGGTCCTCCCGGTCACGGAGAAGGGCAATCATCATGTCTTCAACCAGTTTACGATCCGCGCCCAGCGGCGAGACGAGCTCCGAACCTACCTGAAGGACAAGGGGGTTGGGACCGAAGTGTACTATCCGATACCCATGCACCTGCAGGCCTGCTATCAAAAGCTCGGATATAAGAAAGGGGACTTCCCGCTTTCAGAGCGAGCGTCCGAAGAGGCCCTCTCCCTACCGATCTACGCCGAACTCACCGAGGATCAGCTCCAGTATGTGGTGGAGACGATCAAGGCCTTCTACAGCAGCCACTGAGCCTGCCTCGTAGCCCCGAACGGCTCTGCGTGATCTCTGAGAAAGCGTCAGCTTCAGTCGGCGGGCCTCGATCGCAGTGGGCGGGCTGCGTCACGGGTTACTGGGGCGGAGGAAGACCCTCGCCAGTTGCCGCCTCGTAGGCCTCCGCCAGCGTGTCCACTTGCGTCAGAGTGAGACCGTATCCCATTTCCCGCATGGTCAGATCGAACGAATTCTGGCTCGCTGAAAGCACCAGTTTGAGCGGGCTGGACTGACGGCAGCCCCCGATCCTGGTTTCGAGGTCGTCGACGGGCCCGATGTGAAGATCCGAGTCCATGGTTCCGATGACCGCGACGTCGGGGTGCATCGGATGGTTGAGAATTGCCGACGCGATCGTGACCGCCCAGCTGACCACGGAGCCCTCGGCGTCAATGGCCTCAGTAGGGGGAAAGGATGCTTCGAGAGTCGGCGGCAGCTTGATGGAGAGTCGAATGGCAAGGAACCGTGCATCGTACCCACTCGCCTTGGCCGCCGCCTTGATGGCCATTCGGAACTGCGCTTCCGTGGCCGTACTAAAGCGATTGTCTGAGGAAATCTGTGGCCCGCTTCCATCAGAGAGGTGTTGGATCGAAAGACTGTACAACCCCACATCGCAGCGGGGGTGCTTCATGACCGGGGGAGCGAGCCCATTGGTACCGAACCGCGACTGGGCGGTAGCCAGGCCCGAGACCTTACGGAAAGCCGGCGGGAATGCGTGCGAAGCCATCTGCCGCTGGGGATGACGTTCGGCCGGAAGCGACACCTCGGAAGGAGTGGGAGCAAAGCGGGGGGTGTCCGCAGGGATCCCTTCGAGCGGAGCCGGCGTTTTCTCCAGACTCCTGAGTCGCGCGGTGAGGTCAAGAGTGGGCGCTCCTTTCTCCACCTTCGGCCGCAGCTCCCGCGCTTTCTCCTCACGCCCTTGTGGGCCAGCGAGGCGCCAGCGTTTCAGGATGTTATCCTCGTCCAGCGTGAGTGTCAGGCCAAAACGCGGGTAGCTCCAGAGGATCTCCGTACCGTCCTTACGCATCGAGATAGACCAGGGTCGCCCAAATCGCTCGAGCACCTCCTCGCGGGACATACCGATCCGGGGAGTCATGTCTGTCGGTGTGGCGGGTTCTGGAGTAGGTTCGGGAGTAACTCGGTGCGGAACGCCCTTCGGCAAGGCGGCCACTTTGTCCGCGTCCACACGGAGCAGCCGCCACACCGTGACCGTGTGTGGCGGACAGCCAGGCGCGGGCGCCTCCTCGAATACCATCTGGGTCGCGATCTCCACGCCCGCCGTGCTGCGGGCCTGGGTGTAGTTCAGGAGCTCCTGGACTCCCCGCTGAAACGCTCGTTGACGACCCTCCTCCGGAGTTTTGGCGCAGGAGGCCTGGCCCACGAAGAACAGGTCCTCGCCAAAGCGGAACATGGCCTGCTCGGCCCAGAAAGGGCGAGGGGGAGAATCTGCTGGAGCGGGGTTCACTATCAGGAACGGGAGGATCAGGAGGGCGGTCAGGCAACTCGACCAGCGGCATCCGGTTTGGTTGTGTAGGGGACGCACCCTGCCTCCAAGAATCCATCCGGTACAGGCCCCCCTTCGAGGGACTTGCCGCACGAGCGGCCGCATGGTGGAGCCGATTCGCCGCTCGATACCTCTCATGCTACTCCGCGGGGCAGCAGGGAAGCAATCCCTGGGGCGGACCGCCCCATAAGACTGGCTGGCGCCAAGGAGCGAGGTGGGAGCACGGCCTGGAGGGCGCACTGGACCACTTGGCTGTCGCCTCTTCCTCGATTTATAATTCAGGGTGAGCGACCGAACGCAGAGTTGGCGAGGTTGGACGGGTGGTCGGAGACAAGGTCCCGAAGGGTGCCTGAAGGAGGATCTGATGAGACATCACCCCGTGACAGGGTCATGGACATTCCGTTGCCTGATCATCGCCGGTGCCCTCCTGTTCGGGATGAGCCAGGCCCGTGCAGCGGGCTCCGAGCAGGGGGTCTGGCTGATTACCCCTGAAGAAGCGGCGCAGCCTGCCGCGCCCGAGGGGACGCTCTCGCCGCCGGGCGGGAAGCCGCTCGACATCGGTCGTGAGGCCCCGGATACGGGTCCGATGATCGATTTGGTGAAGCCCGAAGAGGGGGCCTCCAGGCCGGCCCCGATGGAAGTCTTGGTTCGGTTCACGCCTCGCAGTGCCCCGGTGGATCTGTCCACGCTTTCGGTCAGCGTGGTGAAGCTCATCGCCATCGATATCACCGACCGCGTGCGCCCCTATGCCTCGGCGGAGGGAATCGACATTCCCGAGGCCAAGTTACCATCCGGGAAGCATACGGTGCGAATCAGTGTGGGAGATGCGGGAGGCGGGGTCAGTCGCAAGCAGCTCACGGTCAGCGTCCCTTGACTGCGGCGAAAGCCCAGAGGGCGCGCGGAGAGATGGGTATTTTAATAATTGGCGATCTGTAACCCGACCCTCACCGGGCTGCGTGGAATGATTCGGTTCTGACTATCATAGAGGCTGCTGTAGGGGTTGCTGGAAGCCTCTCCGCCTGCTGGCGGTGCTTCAAACGGGCTCAACTCTGAGAACGGTTTCTCCAGCACTGGGGCCTGATGCTCGGGAGTTCGCGATCTTGGGGCAGGCTTTGCTTCTGTGTAGCGAGGCAGACGGGTCACGGGAACCTCTGGATCGGGTGGAGTGGCAAAGGGCACACCCAATGGAAACTGGGCTTGGTTATACACGATGTTCAACTGGCTATCGGGCATCTTTTCCAGGTCGCGGAGTCGAGAGGTCAAATCCACCGCTGGCTGGCTTTCCACAACCCTAGGATTGGCTATTTCCCCCCGCTGATCCTGCCCGGCCAGCTTCCATCCGATCACGACGTCATCCTCGTCAAACGTGATCACGAGTCGGAGCCGAGGATAGTGCCAGATCGTCTCGACGCCGCCCTTTCTCATCGAGATGGATGCGGCACGGCCAAATCGCTGGAGGACTTGCTCTCGGGACATGCCCATCTGGGGACTCAGTACCCTGGGTGGAGTGGCGGCAACTGGGCCTTCACGGAGGAGACGAGACGCAGCCACCTTTGCGAGGGAGGCGACCTGGTCTTCGCCGACGCGCAGCAGCCGCCAGACGCTCAGGGTCCCGGCGGGACAGCCGGCGCTGTCACGCTCCTGGAAGAGCATTTGAGTCTCGATGGAGAACCCCGCCGCGCTGGACACCTGGGCATAATTCAGCAGTTCCTGCAAGGCGTGTTGAAAGGACTGGTCCCGCCCATCCTCTTCTGATTTCATGCAGGAAGCCCGACCGACAAAAAACACGTCCCCCCCGAAGCGGAACATGGCTTGCTCGGTCCAGAAGGGGCGCTGGTGAGAGAAGGCGTGGGCGGGGGGACCGGTTGGTAGGAACGTGAACAGGAGCGCGGTCCAGAGAGCCGCCGCAACGGGCCAGTCTCTGTCACGCAGACGAGCCATTCCTCGTCCTCTTCAGGGATTGGGGAGCCGATCTACCAGTATCCTACTCCTCGCGGTCGAGAGTCTGCAAGGCCCGTGAGAGGCCGGCGCCACCTGGCAAGCGGAGAGGAGCCCAGGATCAACCCAGTTCGTGGTCGTTGATCGGGCCAGGACCTACCCCTCAGCTCGTCACGGCGCCTTCGGAAGCCGAGGATACATGCCGGGCGTACTTGGCCATCACACCGGTGGTGTAGCGGGGAACCGGCGTTTTGACCCGTTTCAGGCGGGTCGCGATCTCGTTCTTGGTCAGCTCCGCGTCCAGTCGGCGCTTCGCCACGTCGAACCGGATCAGGTCACCGTTTTTGAGCGCGGCGATCGGGCCTTTCTTGACCGCCTCGGGCGCCACGTGACCAGCCATGAGGCCATGCGTGGCGCCGGAGAACCGGCCGTCGGTCAACAACGCGACTGAGTCGCCCAGGCCTGCGCCGACGAGGGCGGCCGTCACGCCCAACATCTCGCGCATGCCCGGCCCGCCCGCCGGCCCCTCGTAGCGGATTACCACCACGTCGCCGGCCTTAATCTGCCCGGCGTTCACCGCGGCGAAGGCATCCTCCTCCCGGTCGAAGACCTTGGCGGGACCTTTGAACGACATCATCGAGTGCCCGGCCACCTTGACGACGCACCCCTCCGGCGCGAGGTTCCCTTTCAGGATCACCAAGCCTCCGGTTGGCTTGATCGGATTGGCCAGCGGCCGGACCACCTGCTGGCCGGGCGTTTCTGAGGCCAGACGAGCCTCCTCGCCGATCGCCTTCCGCGTGACGGTCAGTTGATTGGCGTGCAGCAAACCCGCATCCAGCAGCCGCTTGGCCACCAGCGTCGTCCCGCCTGCCCTCCAGAGATCCACGGCCATAAACCGGCCTCCTGGTTTCAAGTCGGCGAGCAGCGGGACCTTCCGGCTGAGCTTGTCGAAGTCGTCGATGGTCAGCCGCACGCCGGCTTCCCGCGCGACGGCCAGCAGGTGCAGCACGGCGTTCGTGGACCCTCCAGTCGTGGCCACCGCCGCGATCGCGTTCTCCAGCGCTTTGCGCGTGATGATCTGCCGCGGGCGCACATCGTTCGTGAGCAACTCCATCACCATGCGGCCGCATCGGAACGCGACCTCATCTTTGCGAGGGTCCATCGCCGGGACGCCATTACAGCCCATAGGCGAAATACCCAGGAACTCGAAGGCGATCGCCATCGTATTCGCGGTGAACTGTCCTCCGCAGGCGCCGGAACCGGGGCAGGCATGGTTCTCCAGATCACGGAGTTCGGCCTCGGACATCTTGCCCGCTGCGTGAGCCCCGACCGCCTCGAAGACGTCCTGAATCGTCACGTCGTGACCCTGGAACGTCCCCGGCATGATCGAGCCACCGTAGAGCATGAGCGAGGGGAGATTCAGGCGCGCCAGGGCCATGACCGTGCCAGGAATCGTCTTGTCACATCCCGAAAGCGCCACGACCGCATCGAACAGATGCCCGCGGGCCACCAGCTCGATCGAGTCGGCGATGACCTCCCGGCTGACCAGCGAGGCCTTCATCCCCTCCGTGCCCATCGCGATGCCGTCGGAGACAGCGATGGTGTTGTACTCGATCGGGGTCCCACCGGCCGCCCTGATTCCCGCCTTCACCTTCTCGGACAGCCGCCGCAGATGAGCATTGCAGGGCATCACCTCGATCCAGGTGTTGGCGACACCCACCAGCGGCCTGGACAGGTCGTCGTCGGTGAAGCCGACGGCCTTGAGCATGGCGCGAGCCGGCGCCCGCCCGGGGCCGTCCGTGAGGTCGTGGCTCTTGTGCTTGGGGTCCGTCGCCATTCGAAGTCTCCTATTTATGGGTGCCCTTTTTCTCCGGTTTGGCCGCCGGCTTGGCCTCCGCGGGCTTGGGTTCACTCTTCTTCTCTTCGGCCTTCGTCACCTCACCCGACTGCTGACCGCCCGACACAAGCGCGCCAGTAGCTGCGTCTACATAGAGCTCCGAAAGCTTGCCGTCGGCGCCGACGATCTCGACCTCCCAGACGAGCTTTTCGTTTTCCTTCTCCAGCTCGGCCTCGATGACTTTCCCTGGGACTTTATCGGTGGCGGCCTTGATCGCCTGGTCGATCGTCACCGTGGCTGAAGCAGCCAGTGCGGCCTTCTCCTTGGATTCATCCTCTTTCGTGCCTTCCTTGTGTTCCGCCTCCATCTTGCCTTCCCGTTCCTCCGTGCAGGCCGGGAGGCCCAGTGCGAGGACGAGCCCGGCCAACAACGATGCTATGGTTCCTACCGTTTTCATGAGAGTCCCTCCTTGTCCAGCACTACGGCGAGTCCTTCTTTTCGCCACTCTTCGTGCTGTCACCCGGCTTGGTGCCTGGCATCGAGCGGGCACCGTGTCCCATGCTCCCACCCATCCCGCCAGACCGGTATTCCTGCATCATCTTCTCATGCTCGACTTTCTCCTTCTCGCGCTGCTCGGGAGTGAGCAGGGCAGCCGCCTCGCGCTTGGCCTTGATGGCCGCCATCCGCAGTCCCACTTGCTGAGAGGCGCTCTGCTTGACCTTAGCCTCGATGGCCGCAGGCTCGGCCTTCTCGTCCTCCAGCAAGGCGGCGAGCTCGCGCTCCGTGACCTGGATGTCGGCCTCGGACTTAATGCGCGTGCGATCCAGCTCGAGCTGGATGGCTTTCAGCTTCGTGACCTGATCATCGGTCAGGCCTATATCCTTCTGATGGCGTAGCAGATGGCGGAGGTAGTGCCCGGTGCGCCCCTCATGTCCTCCCATCCGGTGGCTGCCCATGCTCTGGCCGGCCTCATGGCCTTTCCGATAGCCGGCTTCTTCGTCCGCCCAGGCGGCCTGGGCGCCCATCCCCAGCAGCATCACGACCGCCAGCCCACCCGCTAGAATGTTGTGTATCATCCTCACCTCCATGCCTCCTTCTAGGACGGTTATTTCGTCGCGCACGTATTCACGCCGAACAGCTTCCAGGCCGGGCAAAAGCCCACCGCGCCGGTCACGAGGGCAATGAAGCCGACCGCATACGCCGCGATGGCCCCTCCGGCTGACAGCGCTGCCAGGTAGGCGACGCCGATCAGCGCCACACCGAGGACGATGCGAATCGTCCGCTCAAGGTTCCCAAGATTGCACGTCATGGCGACACCTCCTTATTCAGGACGCTGAAACTGTCTCTGCAGCGGTTCCCGTCGGTTGGCTTCCTCTGATGTGGTGCGATGCGGATCGGTTCACGAGTGCCCCGCTTGCAACAACAGATTCGCACGAGGGTCCGGGTGGCGACCTCGACCCAGTTGCTCGTAGAGCTTGCGGTCCTCATCGGTGAGGGAGGACGGCATGACGATCTGGAGCGTAAAGAACAGATCGCCGCGGCCGCCCGATGCTGTCGGCAGCCCTTTTCCTTTGAGCCGAAGCTTTTCTCCGGCCTTGCTGCCGGGCGGCACCTTGACTCGCACGGGATCGGTGAGTGTCGGTGCTAACACCTCGGCGCCCAGTGCGGCTTCCCAAGGCCAGACTGGCAGGGTTACATGGACGTCACTGCCCTGGCGACGAAACACTCCGTCCGAGAGGACGTGGACCTGGAGATAGAGGTCGCCCCGCCGTCCCTCGTGCCTCCCAGGCCGTCCTTTTCCTGCGACACGGACCCGTGTCCCGTCTTGGACACCCGCCGGAATCTTCACCTCGATCGTACGATACTCGGTCTGACTGCCGGTGCCGTCGCACGTAGGGCAGGGGCGGCCACGCTGATGCCCGGTTCCGCCACAGGTCGGGCAGGGGACCGTTTCAGGAACCTGGATGCGCCGCACGACTCCGGTCAACACCTCACGGAGCGTCAACTGGATTCCGGTCTCCAGGTCAGCGCCGGGCGTGGAGAACCCCGTAAATTCTGCGCCCCCTCCAGTGCGCGACTTTCTCCCGAAAATGGCCCCGAAGATGTCGCCAAAGTCCGGCTCTTCACCGAAACTGAACTGCGCGCCCGCGTCTGGACCCGCTCCAGCCTGTTGTCTGGCTCGCTCATAGGCCTCAGCATCCTGCCAACGATGGCCGTAGCGGTCGTACTTTTTTCTTGTCTCAGGGTCACTCAAGACTTCGTTCGCTTCGTTCAGCTCCTTGAACCTTTGCTCCATCTGCGTCTTCTTGGGTCCGCTGTGTAAATCGGGATGGTACTGGCGAGCGAGACGGCGGTATGCCTTCTTGATCTCATCGTCGTTGGCCGTCCGAGGGACACCGAGAATCTCATAGTAATCGCGTTGGGCGGATGCCATCAGGGTTGGCTCGACATCGTTGCGTGAGACTGCAGACTCGTTGCAGCATACGGGGTCCGCCCGCTCTTTTCAAGGAGTGGTGTACTGCTGATGCCGAATCCTCTTACGTCCGGCCCTTGGCTCTCAGCTATCGGCCATCAGCTCTTAGTGCCGCGTGCCGGCCTTGGCCCGCGCGATCATCTTACAGTACGAGCAGATCTCGGCGGTGGTGGGCTGATGACAGACACGACAGGGATGGAGGGTCGCCTGATCCTTTTCGGCCATTGAAGTCGGCCCCGGCTGAGCTTTCGCCTGTTTCTCGAGAAATCCCCAGTAGAACGACTGTTTGGTGCCCGGCGATTCTGTTTCCAACCGGTTCAGCACGTCCTTATAGAGGAGCATCTTGGAGCCTTTGGCCATCGGGCATTCCTCGACGATGTAATCGATCCGGTTCAGAACGGCATAGGCGGCGATCTCGCGTTCTGCGAGCCGGTAGAGAGGTTTCACCTTCTTGGCAAACCCTTCGACGGAAGCCGGCAAGCTCGGCCCTTGTTTATCCAGATATTCCTCCTGCCAGTGCAGGACGTTACCCAACAAGCGTGCCGCTTCGTCGTCCAGGTTGTGCCCCGTCGCCATCACATCGTAATCGTGCTCGACGGCCGCTCGGTTGAACTGGTAGCGCTTGATCGTCCCGCAGGCGGAACAGGTCGGGCGGTTGACCAGGTCAGCCAGCTCGCGAATCCCCGCACCTTCCTCCTCCTGGATGGTGTGGATCATGAGTGAAGCCTGGTGAAGCGCACCGGTGGTCTCGGCAAACCTCTCGACCTTCTCGCGGGATTTTGCTGAGTAGCCGGCAATTCCGAGGTCCACGTAGAGTCCCTCGGCGCGGTAGCCCAGCTTGAGCAGAATGTCCCAGAGGGCCAGGCTGTCTTTGCCTCCCGACACGGCGACCAGGATACGGTCCTTGGGGCCGAACATACGCTCGGACTTGATGGCCCGCGCTACCTGATCGTGCACGAACTCGTTGAAGCAGGGCTTGCAAAAAGCGGCGTTATGCCGTGGCAGCCCGATCACCGCTTTTGTCTGACACTTCTTGCATTTCATAACATTAGGCACGAGGCTATGGGCTATTGGCTATAGGCAAGACAAACTCAATCCTGTCGCCTATTGCCAATTGCCTCTAGCCGGTCCTGCGGCGGAGCCGCCGGAAATAACCGGCCGCACCTCCACCTCGTCTTCGTCCTTCAACAGCTCATCCTCGGTGACGAGATCATCGCCTCGAATGACCAGGTAGGCTTCCTGGATCAGATTGAGATCGCGGAGCAGCTCCCGAACCCGCTTCGGGCCCTTGACCTCTACCTGTCGCTCCGGATGGCTGAGCTGGACCTTCATCGACTCGATAATAACTGCCCGCAAGGCTATGGGCAATAGGCTATAGGCAATGGGCATCAGAAAATCACGGTCGCTGTACCTACTCTGCCCATAGCCCATCGCCTCGTGCCTAGCGCCTCATTTAGATCGCCGCTTCCCGCAGTATTTTGGCCGCTTCTTCGGGAGTCACCGGGTTGATGTAGAAGCCGGTGCCCCATTCGAACCCCGCCACCTGGGTCAGCTTCGGAATGAGCTCGATATGCCAGTGGTAGAAGTCACCGGTCTTCTCGTGGAGCGGGGAGGTGTGCAGGATATAGTTGTAGGCCGGTCTGTTCAGGACGAGGTCCATCCGGCGCAAACATTCCGAGAGCGTACGGGCCAGCAGCTCGAACTGGGTCTTCTGGCTTTCCTCGAAATAGGCGGCGTGCCGCTTCGGCAGAATCCACATCTCAAACGGAAACCGCGGGGCAAAGGGGGTGATGGCCAGAAACTCCGGGTTCTCGCACACCAGGCGGGCCCTGCCCGAGGTCTCCTGCCGGATGATGTCGCAATAGATACAGCGCTCCTTCTGCTGGAAGTGCGTCCGGCAGCCCTCGATCTCGGCCAGGACGATTGCAGGAATGACGGGCAGCGCGATCAATTGCGAGTGGGTATGCTCCAGTGTGGCTCCCGCGGCCGCTCCATGGTTCTTGAATACGAGGATGGACCGCAGGCGCACGTCTCGCTTGAGGTCCACGATGCGGTCCCGAAAGGCCCAGAGCACGTCCTCGATTTGCTTCGGAGTCAGGCCGGCCAGTGTCTCTTTGTGGTCGGCGGTCTCGATGATCACTTCGTGAGCGCCGACGCCATTCATGCGATCGTAGAGACCGATCCCTTCGCGAGCCAGGTCTCCCTCGACCTGGAGCGCGGGGAACTTGTTGGGGACCACGCGGACCGTCCAGCCGGGCGAGTTCGGCACACCGCCGGGCGGCCGATAGGCCAGAATCTCGGTCGGGGTCAAATGCTCGTGTTCCGGACAGAACGGGCAGAGTCCCGAGGCGGTCTGTATCGTCGGCTCACAGCGAAAGAAGTCGTGCGGCCGGCTCGCCCGCTCGGTGGAAATGATCACCCACCGGCCGATCACCGGATCTCGTCTTAACTCAGGCATCGCTCCTCCGATTCAGGCGTGAGGTTCGAGGCGCGGGGCACGGGGGACCCCAACCCGCTTCCGTCGATGCCTCTCGCCTCGTGCCTCGTACCCCTAGCCTTGTGGTCACACCCTCCACATCCTCGCTTCGAAGTCCTGGTCCGGGACAGTCAGCACCACCGGATGGTGCCGCGGGTACCGCTCGATCTCCAGACCGTCATCCACGACGACCAGGCTCATCCTGAATTCCTGGCCCGCCTCGAGATTGAGGTCCTTGAACCGGACCGCCAGTTCGATGATCCTCTCACGGCAGATCGAGCTGAATCGGCCGAGGTCTGTCACGGAGCCGTCCGGGGTTGCCTTGGACAGGGTAAAGCTGTTCGGTCCGGGCCTGGCCAGCGCGAAGGCCAGGGTATGCGTGGACGCCGTCGTCGAAACGCGGACCTCTACCCTGGCAGCCGCTCGCTCCGTGACAAGTGTCTCGTCGGGATCGAGGCGCAGAAACAGCGCATCCAGGCTGAATCCAAACCCCAAGTAGCTGAAGAAGCGGTTTGACCGCCACATCGCGCCCAGCGGAGGGGCAGGGTCGATCGTGCCGGCCTCGCGCCATTCGAAAAAATCTGAGACCCGCCCGTCCAGGATCGGGGAGAGCAGGCCGACGGGCTGGCGGACGGAGTCGGGCTCTCGCATGCGCACCAGCGGTTCGTTCAGAAATTCCGGCACGGGAAGGCCGGCGCGCGTGTAGACGTTCCGCAGGTGAGTGCGGAAGAGCCGATCGAATTCCGGCTTGTAATCGGTATCAAAGTCGTCGCCGTACCACCAGCACCAGTCACTGCCCTCGGCAGCGTACAATTCTTCCCACGCCGCGCGCGCCTGGTCCGGCGACAGGCTCTTCGCCACCTCCAGCAATCGCGCTCGCGTATCCCGGACCATGTCCCAGGCGCGATTGTCCTCCGGATGGCCCAGCCAGATCGCAAAGTCGGTGTTGATCCAGGACCCTGAGTGTAAGTGCGCGAGCGTGGTCATCGGCCGTACGACGGCCAGAGCCTGGCTGATCGTGTCGGTCGTGATCCGGGCGTCAGCGAGCCAGGGAACGGACCCCTTCGCTAGGTCGGTGTACAACCGGGACAAGAACGGTCCACCCCCGCCGGGGTAATGCTCCCACGGGTTCTCTCCGTCCAGGATGATCGGGAACAGCACATGGTCGCGGGTGGCCTGCTGGGCAATCGCGCCGATCCGGCGGATCATGTCCTCCGCCGCTGCCTCGGCGGTGTTCTTGGCATAGTCAAATCCGAACGCGTCCGAAACATCCCGATCGCGAAACAAGATGTCGACCTCCTCCCCCTGGTGGCCAACCCGGTAGGGTTGATAGAGCGCAGCCTGGCGATCCCAGGAGGGCAACGATCGGGCCAGGATGCCCTCGTCGGTCGCTGTCCAGCGAATGCCGGCCCGGTGGAGCATCGGGACCATTTCCGGGCAGACCGATCCTTCGGACGGCCACAATCCGACCGGTGGCCGTCCGAAGACCTCGGTGTGAAACGCCACGGCATTCCGGATTTGGGCCTCCGCGTCCTCGGGCGCCTGGAATCGTTGAGGCAGGAGCGCGTCCGGGCGTGGCCGCCTGGCGAAGTCGGTGTCGATCACCAGCGGGAGAATCGGATGGTAGAACGGGGTGGTGGTCAGCTCGATCTGACCGGACTCGGCCAGTCCCCGATACATGGGAATGATCTCACTCACAACCTGCTGCTGAAGGGCGAGCACCCCGTGCTTCTCCTCTTCCGTGAAGCCACGGTCCTTGGCGCGAAGGGCAGCCAATTGCGGAAACCGGGCGAGGGCCCCATAGCCGAACCAGGCCAGGTTGTGCCACACCTGCAGGTCGAGGAATTCCTGGGTCGTAAACCGCTTGGCCAATTCATCGAGGTCCTGGCCATACACATCTGCCCCTCGCTTCGCCAGCAGCTCGTGGTACCGCGGAAACGGCAGGACCATCGTGCCCCAATTCGCGGCGAAGAAATGGCGGAGGAGAAACGCACGCTCCGGGGCGGTGAGGTCGTCGACGGGGCGCTGCGCGTGATCCAGAAAGAGATCGCGCACCGACCCAGAGGCCACCTCCCGGAGCTGGATCAGCAACGAAGGGGTGAAATTGAAAGTGGCCTTGATCGCCGGATGGTGTTGGATCAGATAGACCATGTCAAAGTAGGCCTTGGTGGCGTGTAGCCGGACCCAGGGCATGCTCGCCGACTTCAGGACCGGGTCGGTGTAGTACGGCTGATGCATGTGCCAGAGGAAGCAGACGTGAACGGTGCTCATGTTCGTCCCCGGGGCGTGGCGCCGTATCTTATCATCTTTTTCGCGACGCGCACCACGATTTCAGGTATAACCGGTCTGTGAGGGGATGAACGCGCGCATCATGTCGAACGCCAGAGCGGGCTCCGCAGAATTGGCCGTAGGAAGTGGGGGAAAGTGGTCGTACTGGTTGCTCGTCGCGGCCTATGCGGGGCTCATCTTCTACTTCTCGTCCCAGTCCCACCCCGAAGAGATGCTGCCCTCGCTGGTTCGCGAGCTGAGCGATCACGCGCTGCACATCATCGAGTACAGCATCCTGGGTGCCCTCTGCTACCGGGCGTTTCGCCATGCCGCCGGTGCCTGGGCCGCCCGCTACGCGCTGCTGCTGGCGGTGCTCGCCTCATCAGGGTATGGGCTCACCGATGAGATACATCAGGCCTATGTCCCTCTCCGCGACGCCGATGGGTGGGATGTGCTCATGGACGCCATCGGTTCAACCATCGGGGCATGGGGCTGGCGCTGGACGGCCGGCGCCCTGACGTCCCATCACCACGCATAGGCTTCCGGCGCCGCGCCTCCCGGACCCGGGAAGACCTCATCTAAGCGCGCGAGGATCTCCCCCGTCAGCGTGATCTCCAGCGCCCGCAAAGAGCGGTCCAGTTGCTCCAGGGTCCGTGGACCGATGATCGGGGCCGTCACGGCTTTCTGATGCAGCAGCCACGCCAGCGCCACGTCCGCTGGATGGTCGCCCAGCTTCTTGCAAAGTTGCTCATAGGCATCCAGCTTGGCGCGATGCTGCACGAGATCCTTCTGGAGCTCCTCAGAGGCGCGACGCCCCTGCGAGGGCGGCCGGGAGGCGCCGGCCAGCAGGCCCCGAGCCAGGGGACTCCAGGGAATCAAGCCAATCCCATACTGCTCGCACGCGGGAATCACTTCCAGCTCGATCAGGCGCTCGTTCAGGTTATACAGGCTCTGCTCCGAGACCAGACCCAGGAAGTGGCGGGCCCTGGCGATCTCCTGCGCTTGCGCGATGTGCCAGCCGGCGAAGTTGCTGCTGCCTACGTACAGGACCTTGCCCTCGCGATAGAGCTGCTCCATTGCCTGCCAGATCTCCTCCCAGGGCGTGTCACGATCCACATGGTGCATCTGGTAGAGATCCAGGTAGTCGGTCTGCAGGCGGCGGAGGCTGTCTTCGCAGGCCCGCTTGATATGCAACGCAGAGAGTCGAGCCTGGTTCGGCCAATCTCCCATCCGGCCGTAGACCTTGGTCGCGAGCACGACCTTCTCCCGCCGGCCGCCGCCTTTGGCGAACCAGCGGCCGATGATCTGTTCGGTGATGCCCTCTCCGGTTCGGCCGCCGTAGACATTGGCGGTGTCGAAAAAGTTGATGCCGTGCTCCAGCGCGCGATCCATGATCCGAAAACTCTCGGGCTCCGTCGCGTATGCCCCGAAGTTCATGGTTCCGAGGCAGAGACGACTGACCCGCAAACCCGATCGGCCCAGGTGTACGTGCTGCATGGGCTGGCTCCTCGTTGCCCCGCTCGCATTGAAAGCCCTGCTGACTTGCTGAAGCATAACTGGTTCGCCTTTCCGTGACAAGCCGGCGGACGATGGATATAATGCCCTCTGTATGACCGCGGTTGATCCAACGCCACCCAAGCAAGCGGCGGCTCCTCCTGATCACGCGCGCGTCGCCGAGACGCTGAAGACCAAGCTACCCTTTCGCGTGGAGCTCGGCACAATGAGCCCCCTGGCGGGAGATGCCTCGAACCGGCGGTACTTCCGGTTGGATGTGACGGGGGGACCTTTTCGGTCCGTGATCCTGATGCAGCTCGCGGAGCCGGAGGCCTTCAAACAATCGGAGGAGGCGGTCGGTGGCGCCACGGTTCAGATCACGGAGCTTCCTTTTATCAACATCCTGAACCACTTGGCCAAGGCCGGCATCCCGGTCCCGACCCTCTACTACTACGACCAGACCGCCGGGCTGCTGTATCTGGAGGACTTCGGCGACCTCCTGCTGGTCCAGGCTGCGCAGGATGGCGGCCGTGCGCCGGTTCTGGAGCTATATCGGGAGACAATCGAGACCCTGGTCCGGCTTCATGTCCGTGCGACTCACCCCGCCGACCGGAATTGTCTGGCCTTTCACCGGGCCTTCGACGTGCCGCTGCTCATGTGGGAGTTTGAGCACTTTCTGGAGTACGGGGTCGTCGCGCGGCAGGGCAAGCCGATGTGTGCGGAGGACGAGCAGGCAATTCGGACGGAGTTCCGGAAGATCGCCGAGCTGCTGGCTGGGCAGCCGCGGGTGTTCACCCACCGCGACTACCATGCCCGCAACCTCATGGTGCGCGCCGACCGGACCGACGGGCACCGGTTGGGCGTGCTGGATTTTCAGGATGCCCTCATGGGGCCCCCCAGTTATGATCTGGCGTCCTTGCTGCGGGACGCCTACATCGCGCTCGATGAGGCTCTGGTGGATGAACTGGTGGCCCGGTACACGGAGCGGATGGCCGCGCGCGGGAATACGCTTCCGGACCGGGCAGCATTCCGCCGTCTCTTCGATTTGACCAGCATCCAGCGAAACCTGAAGGCAGCGGGACGCTTCGTGTACATCGACCAGGTCAAACATAACTCGAAATTCCTGGCCGACATCCCGCGCGTCCTGGGCTATGTCCGTCGCAATTTAGCTAAATACCCGGAGCTGGCCACCCTCAGGAAGCACCTCACGCCGTATGTTCCGGAGTTACAATAAGGCATGCTGCGTGATGTGTGATGGGTGATGCGTGAAGGGTGCAAAGCATGATCACCGAAACTGAGCAGAATCCCTGTGTGTTTCCTACGGTTCTCTGTACCCATCACGCGTCACGCATCACGCATCACGTTTTGTCATGAAAGCTATGATCCTGGCGGCTGGGTTCGGGACCCGCCTGCGGCCGCTCACCGAGAGCCTTCCCAAGCCCCTCCTGCCGGTTGCTGGCAAACCTCTCATCGTCTGGAATCTCTTCCTGCTGCGGCGCTATGGGGTCAGCGAGGTCATCATCAACCTGCACCACCTGGGGCATCTGATCGAAAGGGAGCTCGGGGATGGCTCGCAGTTTGGCATGCGCATCACCTATTCGCGCGAGCCCGTCATTCTGGGAACAGGCGGGGGCATCAAGCAGGCCGAACCATTCTTTGCGGGGGAACCGTTCCTGGTGCTCAACGGCGATACCCTAATGGAGCTGGATCTCCAGGCGGTGATCGGGTTTCATCAGCAGCAGGGGGGACTGGCCACGATGGTGCTCCGGGAGGACGCCGAGGCCGAGCGATGGGGTCCCGTGGAGGTCGATGCCCGGCAGCGCGTCATCTGCATCAACGGGCGCGGTCGAGCGGATTGTGCTCCGACCTTCACGCGAATGTTCGCCGGCGTCCATATTATGGATCCACGGTTGCTCCAGCATGTCCCCGCGGGCCGGGAGTCCTCGATCATAGATGCGTACGTGGCCGAACTCCAGCGCGAGGCACTGATCGTGGGATATGGAATGACCGGCTACTGGTCTGATGTGGGAACACCGGAGCGGTACGCTCAGGTACAGAAGGATGCCCGCGCGGGGCTGATGAATTTGGCCGGGCGCGCCGGGTGAATTATCCGACGACGAGGCGCCGGAGGCGGGTCCGGCGGATATTCATGGCTTCGAACTGGCCCTCGCTGGGACCATGCCGTCGCTCTTTGTGGTCGCCGTAGACCCTGCAAAATTGCTCCACGACATTCAGCGCATCCGCCTTGCGCCCATTGCTCTCCAGCAGCTCGCTGAGCCGGAGGTAGGCGGGAACGACCAGAGCCTGGTCACGTTCGTCATCGGCCTGATCCAGCAGCACCTGGTAGCGTTCCATGGCCGTCTTTGGTTCCCTTGGTTCAATCCGCGTGGCCTCCACGAGGCAGAGGGCCAGGCGATCGATAACCGTCGCGCCTGAGCGACCCGCTCGGGCGCCCTCCAGCAGCGCCTCGACCTGCTCACTGGAGAGACGCCCTCGGCCGCCCTTCTTTTTCAAGCTTGCCCGGACACGTTCCGCCTGGGGCCAGGCTCCGTACAGTCCGACCATCACGCAGCGGCATCCGCCCGGGTTCGTACAGGTCTTGGCCATCGGTCGGTATTTTCCGGCCGCGACAATGGACGGCAGATAAGCCATGCCGTTCGCTTCGCGACAGCTCGGACAGGTGGCGCTATCCTCGGGCGTAACGTGGAGAAAGAACCGGAACCCCGAGCGATTGATGAAACCGAGTGCCTCGAGATGACCCCTGCCCTCCTTGATCTTATAGAGCTCCCAGACGAGGAGCAGCCCCAGAATCAGCAACAGGTAGGGTATATGTTCCGGAACGAAGATCGAGTGCATCGGATTTGAGCGCTCTCCTTATACGCTCTATCCTTCTACCATGAACAGCGTAAAAAGGCGAGAGAACTCCTACTTAGTGGCATAGCCCGAGAGTGGACCACGATGCGAGCAGCCCCGCTGCACCGCCTGGGGGTTGCCCGTCCGGTTAGGTCGTGGTTGGCCGGAATCGCCGCAAGCGCAAGGCATTCCCGACGACACTGACAGAGGAGAGGGCCATGGCGGCTGCGGCCCAGATGGGGTTGAGGAGCCCGACGGCTGCGGCCGGGATCAGCAGCACATTATAGATAAAGGCCGCGAAGAGGTTTTGCTTGATGTTGCGCGTCGTGGCGCGCGAGAGGGCGATCGCCGTCACGACCCCGCGGAGGTCCCCGCTCATGAGCGTCAGATCGGCTGTTTCCATCGCGACGTCGGTCCCGGTCCCGATCGCGATTCCGACGTCCGCTTGCGCCAGCGCCGGTGCGTCGTTGATGCCGTCCCCCACCATGGCGACGACCTTGCCTTCGGCCTGGAGACGCGTGATCTCGCGCCCCTTCTGCTCCGGGAGGATCTCTGCCAGCACGCGATCGATCCCGGCTTGATCGGCGATCGCGCGAGCCGCTCGCGGGTTGTCGCCGGTGAGCATGATCACTTCGAGGCGCATCCGGTGCAGTGCCTCCACGGCCTCGCGGGCATGTTCCTTGAGTGTATCGGCGACCCCGATCAATCCAATCAACCGTGGACCCTCGGACCTCGAACCGGATGGCGCCCCCGTGACTGCAATGTACATCGGGGTCAGGCCCGAGGACGCGAGATGTTCCGCGTGTTTTTCCCCCTCCGGACCCACCACGATGCCCTGGGCCTCCACCAGGCGGAGGTTCCCGGCGTACACGGCGAGTGATCCGGAGTCCTCGGTGACCTTGGCATGGATGCCTTGGCCGGGCACGGCCGCGAACGCGTCCGCTTCGCGGATCTGGAGGCCTCGCTCTCGCGCATGCCGCACGATGGCTTCCCCGAGGGGGTGTTCCGACCCCTGTTCGGAGGCTGCCGCAAGCGCCACCAGGCGATCGGCCGTCCAGCCTTCCACGAGGGGGACTACGGCCCTCACGGACGGCTCGCCGCGTGTCAAAGTACCGGTCTTGTCGAGCACCACGGTCGTCAGGTGCTGTGCACGTTCCAGCGCGTCGCCGCCCCGAATCAGCACGCCATATTCCGCACCCTTCCCGATGCCGACCATGATCGAGGTGGGGGTCGCCAGGCCCAGCGCGCACGGACAGGCGATGATCAGGACGGCCACGCAATTGATCAGCGCATGGGTGAGCGCCGGAGACGGCCCCAGGCTCAGCCAGAGTACGAACGTGAGGGCTGCAATCGCGATCACGGCCGGCACGAAGTAGGCGGCAATCCGGTCTGCCAGCTTGGCGAGGGGCGGTTTGGCCGCCTGGGCCTCCTCAACCAGGCGGATGATGCGGGCCAACGCCGTGTCGCGACCCACCTTGGTGGCCTCGACCCGCAGGCTCCCGACGCGGTTCAGCGTGCCGCCCAGCACGCGGTCGCCCGGTTGCTTGTCCACCGGCAGGCTTTCTCCCGTGATCATGGATTCGTCCAGGGCCGAGGTTCCTTGGCGCACGAGACCGTCCACCGGAACCTTCTCCCCCGGCCGCACGATGATGAGATCGCCGACCCGCACCTCCTCGATCGGGATGTCCAGCTCGCGGCCTTCCCGGATCACCCGCGCCTCTCTGGGCTGCAGCCCCGCCAGTCGCCTGATCGCCTCGGAGGCGCGTCCTTTGGCCCGTGTTTCCATCAAGCGGCCAAACAGAATGAGGGTAATGATCGAGGCGGAGGTATCAAAGTAGACCGCGGGTGTCGCACCGCTCGCCGCCAGGAGTCCAGGAGCCAGGGTGGCGACCAGGCTGTAGAAGTACGCGGCCGAGGTGCCGAGTGCGATGAGCGTGTTCATGTCCGTGGAGCCGTGGCGAGCCACGGCCAGCGCGCCCTTGTAGAACTGCCATCCTGCCCAGAATTGAACCGGCGTGGCCAGCAGGAGTTGGACCCAGAACGAGAGTGACTGCGGGAGATGGAGCCCGAGATGGTCCGACATGCCGAGCACGACCACCGGAAGGGTCAGCGCGGCGGCGACCCAGAAGCGACGCCGGAGGGTCCGGTATGCGGCCTGTTTCCGTTCTTCCCGCACCGCTGGTGTTTCGGCTTCGCGCACAGGCTGGCCGGTGGGAGCAGTCGGGGAGACAGGTGTGTACCCGAGTGATCGGATTCTGTCCTGGATCGCAGCCGGCCCCGTCACGCCGGGCAGGTAGTCAACCGTGGCCTGTTCGGTGGCCAGGTTCACCGAGGCGCGAACCACGCCGTTAAGCCCGCTCAGCCCGCCCTCGATCTTGGCAACGCACGAGGCGCAGGACATACCTTCGATCGGAACAACTAAGGACTGAGTGCTGAGTGCTGAGGACTGAGGTCCGGAGGTCGGAGCGGGTGCCGGCCGGGCGGACGTGTCCCGTTTCGGTATGACCGACACCATCTGGACGGGCGTTGAGTGCGCGCCCATCCCTTTCGGCTTCCCGCGGAGGATCTGCTCTGGGTCGGCGTCGAACCGGCGTTTGCAGCCGGGCGCGCAAAAATAATAGGTCTTTCCCTGGTAGACGGATGTCGCAGGGGCCGTCCGTTCGTCAACCGTCATGCCACAGACTGGATCAATCGCCATGGTTTCTCCGAGAAACGACTGAGGACTGAGTGCTGAGGACTGAGCCTCAGTCCTGCAACCTCAGTCCTCATAACTTGCTTATCTTACCAGGTGGAGGGCATAGTGCCTCTGTCCCTATCCTACCAGGGTGGGAACGGGAAAAATCAACTGGCCGGGGACTCGGGGGTAATGCTGCGTTGTCGGATGAGGCGCGCCAGATAGGTTCGCTGGAGCTTCAGGCGCTCGGCGGCTTTGGTCTGGCTTCCATTCGCCTCCTGAAGCGCCCGCTGGATAATCGAACGACTGTGCCGGTCCATGGATTCGTGGTAGGAGAGGTCCTCGGGTTCACTGGGCTGGTCTTTTGCCGCCGAAGTCGAGCCGTCCGGGAACGAGAGAGCCAGTTGGTCGGGCCCGATCTCGTCAGTCGGTGTCAGCACCACCGCGCGCGCGATGGCGTTCTCCAGTTCACGGATGTTCCCGGGCCAGCGATACTTCGTCATGGCGGCCATGGCTGCCTCGGTCAACCGAAGCTTCGGTTTCTTGGCCTCTCGGGCATGCCGCGCCAGGAAAAATTCTGCGAGCAGGGGGATGTCTTGAGCCCGATCGCGGAGCGGCGGCATGGTGAGGCTGACGACATTGAGGCGGAAGAAGAGGTCTTCGCGGAAGCTGCCGGCCTTGACGGATTGCGTCAGGTCTTTGTTCGTGGCGGCGATGACGCGGATGTTAACGCGGACCATCCGTGTCCCACCGACACGGTGAAACTCGTGGTCTTGCAGCACCCGGAGCAGTTTGGCCTGGAGCCCGGCCGGCATATCGCCGATCTCGTCCAGGAATACCGTCCCCCCGTCCGCCAGCTCGAGCCGGCCCTTCTGCAGGCGATCGGCTCCGGTGAAGGCCCCCTTTTCGTGGCCGAAGAGTTCGTTCTCAAGGAGTGTTTCCGTGAGGGCCACGCAGTTGATCACCACGAACGGCATCGCGCGCCGGGGGCTCCACTGGTGGATGTGACGAGCGAACAGCTCCTTGCCGGTTCCGCTCTCGCCCAATAGCAGCACGCTCGCATCCGACTGGGCCGCTCGTTGCGCGAGCTCGGTGAGCGCGGTGGTCTTCGGGCTCGTGCCAACGATACTGGCATAGCGCGCCTCTACGTCCGTCCGCAGCACCTCGACCTGTCTCTTGAGCGCCTCCCGTTCAAGGGACTTCTTGATGACCAGCGGCAGGTGGTCCACGTCGAAGGGCTTGGTAATAAAGTCCTGGGCGCCCTCCTTCATGGCTTCCACGGCCTTGGCGATCGTGCCGTGAGCCGTCATCACAATGACCGGTAGATCATGGATGGAGGGATCGGTCTGCCGGGCCTGACCCAGTCGCTTGAGGAAGTCCAGCCCAGAGAGCCGAGGCATCTCCAGGTCCAGCAGGACCAGGTTCGGGCTCTCCAGCTCGACCAGCTCGAGCGCGCGCGCTCCATCGGGAGCCGACACGGTGTCGAAGCCGAGGGACTCGAGTCGGTCCTTCAGCATCGTCACGATGTCTTGATCATCATCAACGACGAGGATTTTGCCTTTCATAGGTCACCCACTTCAGGCCTGAGGGCCGAGTGCTGAGGATTGAGGCCCGGATTCTGCCTCTCAGTCCTCAGTCCTGAGTCCTCAGCACTATTTTTATTCCTCCATCACGTTCATCACCAAGCCGGTGAGGGGTTTCGGAAAGAAGTAGGTGGACTTGTGCGGCATGCGCTCGCCTGCGGCGGCCACGTCGCGGACTTCCCTCACCTTCGTGGGATTGAGGAGCAGGGCGGCGGTCGCCGAGCCCTTCCGCACCAGCTCTAAGGCTTCGTGATCGTCCTTCGTATAGAGCAGACCGCCTTCCTCGGTCGTCAAGGGATCCAGCCTTGGTAAGACCTGATGATGCAGCACCGAGACGTCGAGCCGATCTCGAGGGGACCCGCCGGAAGCCGAGTGGGAAGCCGACCGGAGGCCGAGCACGAAGTACGCCTCGGCGTCGCGCAAGGCCAGGCCGAAGGCCTGGCCGGTTTGCCCGTGGCGCCGGAGGGCTCGCAAAAAACGCCGCCGGGTGTCTGGCTCGCCCTGTCCGTTGAACCTGAACTCCTCGATCGTGAACTCACCACGCAGGAGGTCCAGAATCTTGTCCGCTACGGGGACAGGCCTGTTGAGGATCCGATGGGTGGGCAACACCGTCAACCCCGGGTGCTCCAGACTGGAGCAGAGCATGAGGACGCTGTCGTAAGACCGGCGCGCTCCGGACGCGCGGACCGGTCCGGAGTCCGTGACGCCGTCTTGCTCCATTCGCCGACGGCGGTAGGTGAGGGCGGTCTCGTAGCGATGGTGTCCGTCCGCGATAAACAGCCGGCGCGGCGTCATCGTGGCCGCGACCTGCTCGAGAATGGTCCGATCGGTGACGGACCAGAGCCGGTGTCGGAACCCCGATTCATCCGTGAAATCGATTCGCGACTTGTCGGCATTGACCGATTTCTCTACGAGCTGGAGCAAAGTGCCTTCGGGGTCGGAGAACAATGAGAAGATCGGGCTGAAGTGAGCCCGGCAGGCCTCGAGCAACTGCAGCCGGTCCGTCTTCGCAGCCGGGTGGGTGTGCTCGTGGGGCAAGATGCCGCCGCTTTCAAACTCCTCCAGCTCGATCGTGGCCAGGAAACCCCTGAGGACGCGCCGTTCCCCGTCCGGGTCGCTTCCCGGGACCCGATAGTCGATCGAGTAGGGGTAGATCCCGGGCTTCTGGTCACGTCGGAGGGCGCCGTTTCCCAGCCACTCCCGGAGCAGACCCGCAGCGCGGGTGTACCGGTTCCGGTCTGGTCCATCCCCTGGCCGGTCCATTCCGAGTTCCAATCGAATGACATTGTTGGGATGGCGGTCGTGGAGCATCTGCTGGGCCGCGGCGTCGATGACGTCATAGGGCGGCGCCACCACCCGGGCCGTGTCCTTGACGACCTCCGGGTTATACAACACGCCTCTGAACGGGATCACATGAGCCACTGTTCGGACTCCATCCCGGGTGGCGTCGAATGGTTGATGGTTAATGGCCAATGAACCAGGGAGCTTCAGCGTTCCTACGGTTCTTCATCAGCCATTATCCATTAACCATCAGCCATCGGTTCTCATTTGTATCTGGTCACCTCAAACCGCAGCAGCTCGATGACATCATCGGACCCGAGTCCGGCTTTCTCCCGGGCCGCCTCGACTTGCTGAGCGACCGAGTTGATGCCCTCCAGATCCGGCAGGAGCACGCTGTGCCGAGCGCCGGATCGGAGAATGATGCCATAGCGGCGGTGGTCCAGTGCCTCCAGGCTCGAGACTCGCTCGGAGGGACCCAGCACGTCCACGGAGATCTCCAGCCCGTCCAGTTCGGCGGACTCGAGCGGCGGAAACCGCGGGTCTCGGGTCGCCGCCCCGATGGCGAATTCGATGACCTCAGCCGCCATCGTCGTTCGAGTCGGCTCAGTGGTCCCGATGCACCCCCGCAAGCGGCCATCCTGCTTGAGGCAGACGAAGACGCCGGCAGGCAAGAGAGCCTCGGGAACCTCGAGGAACAGCCGCTCCGGCGGCTCAATGGTCTCCTGACGGGTGAGGAACGCTGATATTGCCTCCGCCGCCAGCCTGACCAAGGGATGTTCCGCTCTGGCCATCTGCAACGCCGTCAGCCATCAGCAGGCACTCCGCAGCAGGGGAGGGGCGAGGAGGAGCTCTAGAGGGCGTCGGACGTGGTTGAAGGTCTGGCCCTTCCCGAAGTCAGAAGCCAGCCGTTAAGAAATAAGATGACAGTCGTCCAACGCCACCGGTACCGTTCACGCGCTGCCCGTTCCCTCCTTCCCGAATGCCCGGGTGGCCGCCATCACGTGAGCTGAGAGCTGCCCTTCGACCCATCGACACGGCTCAGGGCCCCGAGCGCAGTCGAGCCTTCGACCCCGCTCAGGCTCGACCCCGAGCGAGGCCGAGGAGTCAAGGAGACGGCTGGATGCGCGCCATCCTGCACGGCTAGCGATCCCGGTTCACCATATAATCCGCGACGACCGCCAGAGCTCGCTTCGGTGGGCTGTCCTCGAAGGAGACCAGCTCCCGTTTGGCCGCCACCACGAACTCCTGCGCCCGCTCCATGGCGTAAGCGATGGAGCCATAGTCCTGCATCAGGGAGAGCAGCCGGAGCAGGTCGGCCTCATTCAGTGTCCGGGTCTCCATGCGATCCTTGATCATCTGCTTATCCTCGGTCGGGCAATGCTGCAGCAGATGCAGGAGCGGGAGTGTGGCGCGACCCTGGCGAAGGTCCTGCCCGAGCGCTTTTCCGAGACGGTCGCCGTTGGCGACATAGTCCAGCGTGTCGTCGGCGACCTGAAACGCGATGCCGATATGCTGGCCGAACCGGAAGAGGGCCGCCTGTTGCTCAACCGGCGCCTCTCCGACGATGGCTCCGATCCGGCAGGAGGCGGCGATCAGGCCGGCGGTTTTGTGTTCTACAATGCGCAAGTATTCGGATTCCGTGATCAGCGGGTTGCCGTTGTAATAGAGCTGGAGCACCTCGCCCTCGGCCATCTTCCGGCAGGCTTCGGAGAGGACCTCGTTGATGCCCTGATTCTGGAATCCGACGATCTTGCAGATGGCCTTTGAGTAGAGATAGTCGCCGACCAGGATGCTGATCTGGTTGCCCCAGACCTTGCGCGCTGTCCGCCGGCCTCGCCGGAGCTCGGCGTCATCCACCACGTCGTCGTGGAGCAGGGTGGCGGTGTGTATGAATTCGACGAGACTGCCGAGAATGAGGTCGTCTTTGGCCGCGTACCCGCAGAGACGCGCGCAGAGGAGCAGCAACAACGGGCGGATGCGCTTGCCGCCACTGCTGAGGATGTGGGCGGCCACCGTGTTGACCAGGGCCACCGTCGAGTCGACGTTCTTCCGGACCTGATCCTCAACCCCTTCTAATTCGTCACGGTAGGCCTCCCAGACGTCGGCCATCGTGCGAATCGTTGAGGTCGTAAGGCCGTTTTTCATTCCGGGATACTAGGACCGGGGGGAGACCGTTGTCAAGCGGCAGACGGACGGCTCGGCGCGAGGCCGCCGATTTCTTGAAGAAAACAACAAGTGTCCTGCCCGTCAGCATGAACCACTGTAAATTCAGCCGGTTTGAACAGGCCACCTGAAGTATCACGGGAGCACTTTAAGGCGTATGTATGATGAATTGGGAACAGGCTGAATATCTCGCTGGCCATCTTGTGGTCTCCCTCCTCGTGACCCGCCCGTGACGGAGCGGTTGAGCTGCTCCCGCGCGGCAGTCGTTCGTTTCTCTTTTTCCTCTGCTGCATTCTCTGCTAGGTCTTCAGCTCCTTGGCTGCTACAATCGTAAAAGATAGATACAAGGTGTCCGGAACCTTTGTGTTGATCTAAACAGGAAGGGAAACTGCCGAGGATTCGTCGGCCCTTCTTCACTTCGACGACATGAGTAGACCAGACTTTTATTTAGCTTCGAGCGAGGGGTCTGGGATGGAAGACCCACGCAGTTGCTTCGCGATCACGAGACTAAGGGGAGAGTCTCGTGACGACTACCTGCTCGTAAATATCGAGCCGCCGCTCACCGGTCAACCCTATGGGTTGGGAGATCGCAGTATTGATTTGGTTATTGTTGCGACCCGGCACCAGGGCGCGTCCTTATTTCCCGTGAGCAAGTGGCCCGTGCATGTACACGTCGCTCGCTTGCTGGTTCCCTACAAAGGACAGGAGACTATCGGCAATGATGAGATGGATTTCATTGCCTGGGCAGAGCTCTATCCGACCGAAGAAGCGGCTCGTGCTAGGGGGAGTTAATGTGGTCTCGGCCGCGTGTATTTCAGGAGGTTAAACAAGACAAAGTGTCCGGAACTATTGCGAGGCAAACTCCCGGATCCTGATGCACCTGATGGGGGCATTAAGTTGAAGCAGTAACGGCCCGCTCGCCTATCGGTTGAACGCGTTCGGATGGGCCGCCAGGCCCGCTGATCCAGTGCCTTGACAGGTTGAGGTCCTATCCAGTAAGGTAACATTTCAATTTTGCACACTATTCCTGGACATCTTGCCGGGGTTGGGTCCTGTGGGGGCCCCTTCTCTTTTGCCCGACCCGACGGTCATCAGCGCCATTCCTGCGCTCCAATTTGGACATGGACATGAATATCCCGGGACAACCTCCCAAGCAGGGCCTCTACGATCCCCGGTTTGAGAAGGACGGGTGTGGGATCGGCTTTGTCGTCAACGTCAAAGGCCAGAAATCCCACACGATCATCGAACAGGGCCTCCAGGTTCTCCAGAACCTCTACCACCGCGGCGCGCAGGGGTGTGATCCCTGTACGGGCGACGGCGCCGGCCTCCTGATCCAGCTTCCCCATGAGTTCCTCAAGCGCTCGGCGGCCGAGGCCGGGGTGAGGCTGCCGGGCGGCGGCGAGTACGGCGTCGGGATGGTCTTCCTGCCCCCCCACGCCGCTGCGCGGAAGCAGTGCGAGCGGCTGTTCGAGACGGTGATTGCGGAGGAAGGCGCGCGCTTGCTGGGCTGGCGCGACGTGCCGGTCAAAAGCGACGCGATCGGCGAGCAGGCCCGCCGCACGGAACCCGCGATCCGGCAGGTCTTCATCGCGCGCGACATCCTCAACGAGGGGCAGTTCGAGCGCAAGCTGTACGTCATCCGCAAGCGCGTGGAGCGGTCCGTGCGCGAGTCGGCCATCGACGGCCGCGAATACTTCTACATCCCGAGTCTCTCCGGCTCCACGATCGTGTACAAGGGCCTGTTGCTGCCGCACCAGATGACCGCGTACTACCAGGACCTGACCGACTCCAGCATGACGAGCGCGCTGGCCCTGATTCACTCCCGCTTCAGCACCAACACGTTCCCGACCTGGCCGCTGGCGCACCCGTACCGCTACATCTGCCACAACGGGGAGATCAACACGCTCAAGGGCAACGTGAACTGGATGCAGGCCCGGCAGGGCCGGCTGCAGTCGGAGCTGTTCGGCGACGACATTCCGAAGCTGTTCCCGATCGTGTACGAGCACCAGAGCGACTCGGCCTGCCTCGACAATGCGCTCGAGTTTCTCCTGATGGGCGACCGGTCGCTCCCGCACGCCATGATGATGCTGATTCCGGAGCCCTGGGTCGGCAACCCGCAGATGGACCTGGATCGGCGCGGGTTCTACGAGTACCACGCGGCCATGATGGAGCCCTGGGACGGCCCGGCCGCCGTCTGCTTTACCGACGGCAAGCTGATCGGGGCGACGTTGGACCGCAATGGGTTGCGTCCCTGCCGGTATCAGGTGACCAACGATGACCTCGTGGTGCTGGCCTCCGAAGCCGGGGTGCTGCCCGCCGAGCCGAATCAGATCCGGCATAAGGGCCGATTGCAGCCAGGGCGTATGTTCCTCGTGGACACGGTACAGGGCCGCATTATCGACGATGAAGAGATCAAAGCCGACATCGTGAGCCGGAAACCCTATCGAACGTGGGTCACCCAGTACCGGATCTCCCTGGACGAGCTGCCGGAGCCGTTGAACGTCCCGCAGCCGGACCATCAGACGCTCCGCCAGCGCCAGCAGGCATTCGGCTACACGGTGGAAGAGTTGAAGATGGTCATCACGCCGATGGTGGTCACCGGCGAGGAGCCGGTCTCCTCCATGGGCACCGATACGCCGCTGGCCGTGCTCTCGGAGCGGCCGCAACTCCTGTTCAAGTATTTCAAGCAGCTCTTTGCGCAGGTCACGAACCCGCCGATCGACCCGATCCGCGAGCAGTTGGTCATGTCGCTGGTCACCAACATCGGCCCCAAGCCGAACGTGATGGATGAGACGCCGGAGGCCTGCCGCCGCATCAAGGTCCAGCAGCCCATCCTGACCAACGCGGACCTCAAGAAGATTCGCGAAATCGCCGACCCGCACTTCAAGAGCAAGACCTTGCGCATGCTCTTCCGTGTGGCCGAAGGCCCGGACGGGCTCGGCGCGGCCGTGGACGGCCTCTGTCGGGAGGCGTCTCAAGCGATCAAGGACGGGTATAAGTTCTTGATCTTGAGCGATCGGGGGGTGAACCAGGAATGGGCGCCGATCCCGAGCTTGCTTGGCATCGCCGCGGTCCACCACCATCTGGTGCGGGAATGCACGCGGACGGAGGTCGGGCTGATCGTGGAGACCGGCGAGCCGCGCGATGTGCACCACTTCGCCTGTCTGATCGGCTACGGCGCCGGGACCATCAATCCCTACCTGGTGTTCGAGACCCTCGTGGACATGGAGCGGGACGGCTACCTGCCGGAGGGGCTGGATGCGCCCACCGCCGAATCCAAATTCATCAAGGCGATCAACAAGGGACTGCTCAAGATTTTCTCGAAGATGGGCATCTCAACCGTGCAGTCCTATTGCGGCGCGCAGATCTTCGAGGCGATCGGGCTCGGCCAGGCGCTGGTGGATCGGTATTTCACCGGCACCGCCTCCCGCATTGAGGGCATCGGGATCCGGGAGATTGGCGCCGAGACACTCCGCCGGCACGCGCTGGCCTATGACCCGGCGCCCATCCGCCAGCTCGACTTCGGGGGCGAGGTCCACTACCGCGTCCAGGGCGAGCATCACAACTGGAATCCGGAGACCATCTATCGGCTCCAGCATGCGACCCGGGCGAACGACGCCAAGACCTACAAGGAATTCGCGGCCCTGGTGAACGACGAGAGCAAGCGCCGCTCGAACATTCGCGGGCTGCTGCAGCTCCGGACGCTCCCGACCCCGATCCCGTTGGAGGAAGTGGAGCCGGCGAAGGAGATCGTCAAACGCTTTACGACGGGCGCTATGTCCTTCGGCGCGATCAGCAAAGAGGCGCACGAGACCCTGGCCATCGCCATGAACCGGATGGGTGCCAAGAGCAACACGGGCGAGGGCGGTGAGGATCCGGAACGCTTCGTCACGCTCCCGAACGGTGACTCCAAGAACAGCGCAATCAAGCAAGTGGCCTCCGCTCGGTTCGGGGTCACGACCGATTACCTGGTGCATGCGAGGGAATTACAGATCAAGATGGCGCAGGGGGCGAAGCCCGGCGAGGGCGGGCAGCTTCCGGGGCACAAGGTGGACGAGATCATCGCCCGCCTCCGGTACTCGACGCCCGGGGTGCAGCTCATTTCGCCCCCGCCGCACCACGACATCTACTCGATCGAGGACCTGGCCCAGTTGATCTTCGACCTGAAGAATGCCAATCCCGACGCGGAGGTCTCGGTCAAGCTGGTCGCGGAGGTGGGCGTTGGTACGGTCGCCGCCGGCGTCTCCAAGGCCAAGGCCGACAAGGTGCTCATCAGCGGCGACTCGGGGGGAACGGGGGCCTCACCGCTCTCCTCGATCAAGTACGGGGGCGTCCCCTGGGAGCTGGGGCTGGCTGAGACGCAGCAGACCCTCGTGTTGAACAACCTGCGCGGCCGCATTCGGGTCGAGACCGACGGGCAGATGAAGACCGGCCGGGATGTGGTGGTCGCCGCGCTGCTGGGCGCGGAGGAGTTCGGCTTCTCGACGGCCCCCTTGATCGTCGAGGGCTGCATCATGATGCGCAAGTGCCATCTGAACACCTGCCCGGTCGGGATCGCGACCCACGATCCGGCGCTCCGCGCGAAGTTCACCGGCCAGCCGGACCACGTCGTCAACTACTTCTTCTTCGTGGCGGAGGAGGTGCGCGAGCTGATGGCGCAGCTCGGGTTCCGCAAGTTCGCGGAGATGATCGGGCGCACGGACAAGCTGAAGGCGCAAAAGGCGATCGATCACTGGAAGGCCAAGGGATTGGACCTGTCCGCGATCTTGCACCGGCCCGACGTGCCTCCGGGGGTCGCCACGCATTGCGTGGAAAAACAGGACCACGGGATTGCGGACGCGCTGGATTGGAAGCTCATCGAGCTCTGCCAGGCGGCCATCCAGGACCGCCGGCCCGTGAAACTGGACCTGCCGATCCGCAACGTGAACCGAGCCGTGGGCACGATTCTGTCCTCTGCCATCGCCAAGCGCTATCGGCTGGAGGGGCTGCCGCCCGACACGATCCATATTAAATTCACGGGGTCGGCCGGCCAGTCGTTCGGAGCTTTCCTGGCCAGGGGTGTGACGCTGGAGCTCGAGGGTGAGTCGAACGACTACCTGGGCAAGGGGCTGTGCGGCGGACGGATCATCGTCTATCCACCCAAGGGCTCGACCATCGTGCCCGAGGAGACCATCTTGATCGGGAACACCTCCCTGTACGGGGCGACGCAAGGGGAGGCCTTCTTCTACGGGACAGCCGGCGAGCGCTTTGCCGTGCGGAACAGCGGCGTGCGGGCCGTCATCGAGGGAACCGGGGACCACGGCTGCGAATACATGACCGGCGGCGTCGTGGTGGTGCTCGGCAAGACCGGCCGGAACTTTGCGGCCGGGATGTCCGGCGGCATCGCCTTTGTCCTCAATGAGGACGGCAAGTTCGAGCAGCGCTGCAATATGGGCATGATCGAGTTGGAGAAGGTCGTGACGGCCGAGGACAAGAAGACGCTGCGCAGCATGATCGAGTCGCACTTGACCTACACGGGCAGCCGCAAGGCGAAGGCCGTCCTGGATGCTTGGGACCAGATGCTCCCCAAGTTCGTGAAGATCATGCCGGTTGACTATAAGCGGGTGCTGGCGGAACGAAAGGCGGCGGCTGCCAAAGTCCAGGCGCAGCGGGGTCACAAGGAGAAGGTCTCCCGCTGAGAGGCGTGACGCGTCGAAATTCCGAAACGCGATACGCTTCACGCTTGCGCGCCGGAGCGCTTCAGCGCGCAGGCACGAGAGACGAGGAACGTTAGAAGAGATGGCTGATCCGAAGGGCTTCATGAAATACCCCCGGGAGGGCCCCAAGCGCCGGCCGGTCGAGGTGCGCGTCCAGGACTGGCTGGAGTTCTACGAGCCGATTGCAGAAGATACGCTCAAGGCCCAAGGGGCGCGCTGCATGGACTGCGGGGTCCCCTTCTGTCAGAGTGGCAACGGATGCCCGGTTGTGAATCTGATCCCCGAGTGGAACGACCTGGTGCACCGGGGCCGATGGAAGGACGCGCTGAAGGCGCTGCACACCACCAATAACTTCCCCGAGTTTACCGGGCGCCTCTGTCCGGCTCCCTGCGAGTCCGCTTGCGTCCTGGGGATCAACGAAGATCCGGTCTCGATCCGCGTGATCGAGTGGAATATCATCGACAAGGGCTTCGATGAGGGCTGGGTTGAGCCTATTCTGCCTGTCGCGCGAACCGGCAAGACCGTGGCCGTCGTCGGGTCCGGCCCGGCTGGCCTGGCTGCCGCTCAGCAACTCGCCCGCGCGGGCCATCGCGTGACCGTCTTCGAGAAGGCCGACCGCATCGGGGGCCTCCTGCGCTACGGCATCCCGGACTTCAAGATGGAGAAGTGGGTCATTGATCGACGGCTGGAGCAGATGAAGGCCGAGGGCGTGGAGTTCAAGGCCAATGTCCATGCCGGGGTGGACATCAGCGGGGAGGAGCTGCGCCGACAATTTGACGTCGTCTGCCTGGCCAATGGCGCCGAGCAGGCCCGGGAGCTGCCGGTTCCCGGCCGTGAGCTGAATGGGATCCACCCGGCGATGGACTATCTGACCCAGCAAAACAAACGGAACGCCGGCGATTCCATTCTGGAGGAGCCCATCACGGCGAAGGGTAAGCGCGTAGTCATTATCGGCGGTGGCGACACCGGCTCGGACTGCCTGGGGACCACCCACCGGCAGGGCTGTCGCGAGGTGCACCAGTTCGAGCTGCTTCCCGAGCCTCCCCCCAAGCGGGCCGGCTCGACACCGTGGCCCCTCTGGCCGATGCAGCTCCGGACCTCGCATGCGCATGAGGAGGGGTGCGACCGTCAGTGGAGCGTTTCGACGACCAAGTTTACCGGCCGGAACGGTCAGGTCACGAAGCTGCATGCCCACCGTGTGGCGTTCGAGAAGGGTCAGTTCACCCCGATGCCGAGCACCGACTTCGAGATGGACGTAGACCTCGTGCTGCTGGCGATGGGTTTCACCGGGCCGGTCAAGAACGGCCTGTTGGACAGCCTGGGTGTGAAGTACGATGTCCGTGGCGCCGTGGCTGTCGATGAAGCTTTCATGACCAACGTGGAGGGCGTGTTCGCCGGCGGGGACGTCAAGCGCGGCGCCTCGCTGATCGTGTGGGCCATCGCCGAGGGCCGAAAGATGGCTGCCGGTGTGGACCAATACCTCCGGGCCGGGAAATCCGTCGCGGTCCCCGCATGATATTCAAGAAGGAAGCGCGCGAGGATCCGAAGCGTCTGTGTCCGGTCAAACGAGTCCAGACGGCTCATTTGTAAGAATCAGTTTCTCTCACCACTTTTCCACCCTCCGTCCATTCAGGGTCGTGTCCAACTCACACCGATCCGACTGAGCGCTTGCGGTGAATTCGCTCTGGATCAAAATCCCGGTCATCGTGACGCTCCTCGTCGGCTTGCCGATGCTCGGCGTGGCCCTGGCCGGGAGGCCGGTGGCGCAATACCTGGAATTCCCGCCGCTGACCCGCTACGTCGAGCATGCGCCGTTGTCGTGGGCGGCCTTCATCGGCCTCGCGCTGTTCGTCGTGATGGTGGTGAGCCCCTTTCTGATCACAGTCCTCACAGCAGTCCTAAGTCCGGTCGAAGGACGTCACGCCTGCCCTGAGCCAAGCCGAAGGGCGTCACGCTTCCCCTGGTGGGGTTGGCTCGGCGTGGTTCTCACTGCGCTAGCCTGGGGGCTGGCCTGGAGCCGCTTCGCGTGGCTGGGAGCACTCCAGTGGCATACGTTCACGCCGCTCTGGGTCGGCTACATCCTCGTGATCAACGCCCTCACGTACCGGCGCAGCGGACGCTGCATGATGCTGGATCGACCTGGGTACTTTGGGGCGCTGTTCCCGTTGAGCGCGGCCTTCTGGTGGTTTTTTGAATACCTCAATCGCTTTGTGCAGAACTGGTACTACGTGGGAATCAACGAGTTTGGCCCTGTGGAATATTTCTGGTACGCCACGCCGCCGTTTTCCACCGTGCTGCCGGCCGTATTGGGGACCACCGAGTGGTTGTCCACGTACCCGCGATTGGGTCTGGCGCTGCAGAATCTCTGGCCAGTCCGAATCAAACGTGCGACCATGCTCGGGTGGGGCGTGCTGCTCCTTGCGGGCGCCGGGCTTATGGGCATCGGCGTCTGGCCTGATTACCTCTATCCACTCCTGTGGGTCTCGCCCTTGTTGGTGATCGTCTCGCTGCAAGCGGTGTTGGGCGAGGACACGATCCTCTCAACCCTGCGACGTGGAGATTGGCGGCCCGTCTGGATTCCGGCCACAGCGGCCTTGCAGTGCGGTTTCTTCTGGGAGATGTGGAATTCCAGGAGCCTTGCTCACTGGGAGTATGCCGTGCCCTTCGTGCATCACTTTCAGCTTTTCGAGATGCCGCTGCTCGGGTATGCCGGCTATCTGCCGTTCGGCCTGGAATGTGTGGTGATCGCCAGTTTGCTTCCTGGTGGGGCTTGGACAGGTCGGCGATGATCCAAGAGTTGTCCCGCCTGATGCGCGATCAGAAGACCCTTATCGTCTACGTAACCGCGGCAGCGCTTCTCCTGGGATTCTACCTCACCCTCGATGTGCTCAGGCGAACACACGAGGCGGAGATAGCGGACCGTTTGCCACTCGCGGTTAGCCAGCTTGCCAGTGAAAGCCTTGCGATTCGCCTGGGTGGGGTGTACGCACTGGAGCGCATCGCCGTGGTCTCGGAGAAGGACTACGGAATCGTGGTGGAGATTCTGACCACCTTCGTTCGGGAGCGATCGGCCTGGAAAAACACCGGCACCCCTGTGGCGGATCAACCCCTGTCGAAACGCGCTCCGGACATTCAGGCGACCCTGATCGTCCTGGGGCGCCGCGTCCGGACCTATCAAGATGGCGAAGCCGAGCGGCTGAACCTCGCGCGAAGTGACCTCCGAAGAGCGAACCTCGGGGGGGCAAACCTGGCTGGTGCTATTCTCAGTGGAGCCCATCTGGAGGGTGCGAATCTGTCAGGCGCACGACTCCAGGGGGCGATCCTTAGAGGCACGCATCTGGAGCAGGCCGGCCTCCAGTCCGCAGACCTTCGTGAAGCGTTTCTCGGGGAGGCCCGTCTCGATGGGGCCTCGCTCAAGGGCGCAAAACTCGAGGAGGCTTATTTGATCGGAGCCCATTTCGAGGGGGCAAACCTGCTGGAAGCCGACCTCCGCGGCACCATCGGGCTGACCTGGGATCAGATCAAGACCGCCTTCCGGGATCAGGGCACAAGGCTGCCTGATTATCTGCGGGTATCGCGGAAAGCGGGCCGCGATTAACGGACACTCACGAACCGATCGCGGGCGGTCTCCCGCAGCCTGGCGATGTCTTCGCGGCGGGACACGGAGAGCGGCACGGTCTGGTGTAGTTCCTCGAGCAGCAATGTGGTGTCGAGCGGCCGCTTGGCGGCAAGCGCCCGGTAGAGCGCCGCAACCACGGCCTGTTCGATCTCGGCCCCGCTGAAGCCGTCGCACGCGGCGAGAATCTTCGGCAGATCGAAATTCTTGACCTCCTGTTTGCGGAGGCCCAGGTGAATCTTGAGAATGGCCTCACGCTCCTCCGCGTTCGGCAAGTCCACGAAAAAGATCTCGTCAAAGCGGCCTTTGCGGAGCAACTCCGGCGGCAGGACCGACAGATCATTGGCTGTCGCGACCACAAACACCTCCTGCCGCTTCTCCTGCAACCAGGTCAGGAAGGCACCGAAGAGTCGGCGGCTGAGTCCGGCGTCGGCCTCGCCGCTGCCGGCCGCGACCATGCCCTTCTCAATCTCGTCGATCCAGAACACGACCGGGGCCATCGATTCAGCGAGCGCGATGGCCTTCCGGAAGTTTTTCTCGGATTCGCCGATGAATTTGTCGAAGAGCCGTCCCGCATCCAGTTTCAGCAGCGGGAGCTTCCAGTCCCGGGCGATCACCTTCGCGGCCAGCGACTTCCCGCAGCCGGGCACGCCGACGATCAGGATGCCACGGGGTGGGGTCAAGTTCAGCGCGCGCGCCTCCTGGCTGAACCCGACGCGGGCGCGGTCCAGCCAGGCCTTGAGGTTCGCAAAGCCTCCGAGCTGAAAGCGGTTGTCCTCGCTCGGGTAGTACTCCAGCAGGCCACCTTCGTGGATCATCTGCGCTTTGCGATCCAGCACACTATGAATCTCGTCAGACGAGAGCTTGCCATCCTTGAGGGTGACATAAGCGACCGCCTGGCGGGCCTGATTCAAGGTCATGCCTTGCAGGGCGCGCAACAGCTCCTCTCGGTCCTGTGAGACAGGCTGGCTAGGAATTTGTGGCTTGGTTCCGAGGGAGCGCAGCACGTTATTAACGACCCCATTCAGCTCATCGCGATCCGGCAGGCTCATGTGGTAACGGACGGCCGTCGCCTCGACCTCATGCGGCAGCTCGACTGTCTCACCCGTCAGCACCATGGTGGAGCGTTTCTGGGTGAACTGCACTGTGAGCTCGCGGAACTGGCGCGCGGCCGCCGCCTCGCTCAGGTGCCGGGAAAAGTCCTTGAGCAGGAACATGCCTTGGATCGTGAGCCCCTGCAGATGCTGGAGCAGGACCAGGGCGTCGGCGGTCAGGCGGTGCATAGCCTGAGGGTCCTCCGCCCGCGTCAGCCCCCGTGTCACGGACCATTCGAAGAGGGGCAGTCTGAGCTGCGCGGCGACCGAGAGTAGCAGGGCCCGCACACGGTCCTCCTCCACCGTCTCGATGACGATCAGGGGATGGAACGACAGGACCAGGGTCTTGATATCGTGGACGCTTGTGGAGGTGCTCATCGATCGGGAGAGCCTCGCCGGAATGACCACAGTAGAATCTTACGGTTGGCTGGAACTGTCAACAGAAAGCCAGTTCTTCGCACGAGGCCTGGTTACTGCGTACAGGGGGCGAAGATCCCTTCGCAAAGGTGGTAGCCCGCCATGAAGTCCGGCACAGGCTCGTACTGAACGCCGGCGACGCGGTCTTCCTTCAGGAGGACTGTGGCGCGGCACCCGTGTTTCATACCCGGAGTGCTGGTCTTGGGCACGGCCGGAGGAAGCTCCACGGTCTCCCCCTCTTGATAATAGGTCAGGACCGTGACTTCACCGCTCTCGCTCTCGCGGACCGGCTGCCCGGCGCAGGCCACGACCTCTTGCTTGGTTTTGCCCATCAGGGCTCGCTGGGCCAGATAGGCTCTGTAGGACGGCGCCGCGGGACATCCGGAGAAACCCAGCCAGACGACTGCGACCGGGATGACAAAGGTCATGCACGAGAGAGTGGTGCGAGCCAGTCGCACGTTCAGGCCCCTTGGTGGCGAGTGTTGTCAGGGCATGGTTTTAGCGCAACGAAACCCGATGGTCGTCGCTCGCTGGTCCGGGGGCGCGCCGATTCGTGTGGCGGTACGCAGCAGGGGCGGGGTGTTCTTCCAAGATCCGCCGCGCACGACCTTGGATCGTCCATTCGTCGGGCCTGTGGGATTCCGCTCCGGCATCGAGGCATAGGAATCGGAGCCGCTCCAATCCGCTACCCATTCGGCTACATTGCCAGCCATGTGGTGCAACCCGAAGGGGCTGCGTCCGTCCGGCAAACTGTCGACCGGCTTCACGGGAGGACGATTCCGATTCGCCTTGCTCGCGACCTGAGCAAAGACCGCCCGTCGCGCATCCGGCGCGGCGTTTCCCCATGGAAAGAGGCGTGCGGTCTCGCCGCGAGCGGCCTTTTCCCACTCGGCTTCGCTCGGCAGACGTTGGTCCGTCGAATGGCAATACGTGTCGGCCTCAAACCAGGTCACATTGATCGCCGGCCAGGAGGCCACTACCTTGTCAGGAGGCAGCTTCGGACTGAGCAGCAGAGTTGCGAACTCCGCCAATTGCCTCAGCACCTCGAGCTCGGCAAGGTCCGGCGGGAGTGCCCTGGGCTTTCGCAGGACGGTATCCAGATAGTTGCCCAGGCTCACCTCATCGCGGTCGATCTGGTACGCGTCGATCCAGATGCGCCGTTGAGGGGTTTCGGTGTCGTCGAACGGCCTTCCAAAGGCGAGAGACGAGACCGGCTTGGCTGGTGTGCCCATCAGGAACGATCCGGCAGGGACGGTGACCATGGGCGCGGGTTTGGCGTGACGCGCTACGGCCTTCGCTCTGTCGCGCAGCTGCTTGGGGGATTGGGCGTGGGCGATCGTGCTGTCTGGTCCACACCAGGCGAAGAGCAAGGTCGCGACGCTGCACAGGAGGGCGGGTGTATGCCTGACCGTGCTACGGTCAGCGGACCGCGACAACCTGGCTTCCACGGGGCTCCTAGACCTTGCCGGGCGCCGCAGCCGCTTTGACGATCGCCGCGATGAGCCGCCGTTCAATCTCGGCTATCTCCTCCGGAGCCGCCACCAGGATACGGTTCCCTTGCGCCATTTTCTCAAACTCGGCCTTCACGATGAGGCGGGTCCCCTTGGCGGGGAGCGCTTGCAGAGACACCAAGTATTGGTTCCGGAATCCGGGCACCTCCAGTGAGGCCGGGGCCGAGACCTTCCGCTGGGTGACATACACCGCATGCTGATCGGTTCGCACACTCACCTGTACGACATATCCGTTCCGTCCCAGGGCCTCTTCGACGGCCTTGCTGACTGCGGCGAGGGGCTGGGGCAGCTCCTCGGCCTGGCCGCCTTTCTCCTCTACGCGAATCGTTTGGGAGGCCAGCGCCTTCACCGCCGCCTGACGCTCCGACTCCGCGACCAGCTTCCGGTTGTCCGCCATCTGTGCATCCAGCTTGGCCGCCATCGCTTTCCGTTCGGTCTCAGCTCGCTCCGCGGTTTTCCTGGCGTCCCGCATCTCTTGGTTGAGGAGGTCAATCTGCTGCTGCATGACCTTATTCCCATCCTGCAGGGAGACGATCACCGACTCCTGCTTCGCCGCCTGCTTCCGCAGGGTTGCGTTTTCCTCCTTGAGCGGTGACTGGTCCGGCTGGCAGCCGAGGGAGAAGGAGGCCACGCCGACGAGGAGAAGGATGCCATTGTCCGAGCGGTACCACCGCCGATCCTTCGCTGCGCGTTCACGTCTGAGCACGTAAGGTTACTCCCGAATGGTAGTGGGGGTTCATGGCTGGGGCCGCCCAACCGGTCAGCGGACGGATTGTAGGGCCCTTTGGGTCACAATGCAAATCTTCTCAGCTTCCCGCAGAATCCCAGAAGCGATTTGACCCACGATTCTCGGGCGGGCTATTCTCCCCCTGTATGTATCGCGCCGCCTATTCCCGCGTCCTGGCGATTGCGTTCGGTGCGCTGCTGGTGGCCGGTGTCGCGAGCGCTGAGTCTGGTGTCCCGCCTCGTGAGAAGCCTGAACTGGTTCCCCACGAGGAGTACCTCGTCTACGACCGGGTGGTCATTGACAAGTTCCTGACGTCCCAGACTACCCTTGTCTTGATTGACCGGGAGACGGTCACGCGGCTCACTCCTGAGGAGGAGGAACCGCCGACGCCCGCCTTTTTCGATGAGAACGAGTTCTTCCATGGCGCGCTTGAACCAGACCTCGTCACGGACTTCATCACGAAGGCCCGACGGCCGTCGAAGCTGGAGGCTCGATTCAACTTCGGGGTGTCGTATCGGCTCGTCTCCGGGCAGGAAGCCGAACGACCGGAGGTCTCGCTCTCGCCGATCCCCTCAGCTTGGCCCCGAAGCAGCCCGGCCCAAGGTCCTCCATCCAGGGTCGGGACCTTGGGGTTCTCACGAGTCGGATTTGCCCGCGGCCGGAGTCAGGCCCTGGTCTATGTGGGCGACTACCGGCCGGACGGGACCGGCGCCGGTTTCTTGATCCTGCTGTGGAGGTCGGGAACGAACTGGGAGATTCTGGACACCGAGGTGGTGTGGGTCGCGCAGTAGAAAGGCCGTGATGCGTGACGGGTGATGCGTGACGCGCGGCGGATGACGGGCGGAAGGTCGTTTCAGGGGTGGACGATGACCGCGGCGATCACCAAAACCGTCAACGCGGCAAGGACGACGAGATAGATCGTCACGCTCTTATCGCCCAGCCAGGCAGTCTGCCAATCCTCGGGGTACAGGGCCTTTCCCACCAGGTACAGGCCTTCCTCATAGAGGCCCAGCACCCGCTCAATCTCGATCAGCGCATGCTTGGCCAGCCGGTGGCGAGTGCGCTGTTGCAGGATCAGGTAGGCAAAGATGGCTGAGAACAAGGCGACGCCGGTGATGGCAAACAGTGCGACCGTGAAGTCGCGACGAGGCTGGGACGGGACGGCCAGCATCGTGACGAGGAGTAACACCAGGAACGCGCTGGCGAAGGCGGTCAGGCGCATCATCTGCTCCCGCCGACGAAACACTTCTTCCTTGTACCAGGGGTAGAGGATTCTCAAGACTTCCAGTTGCTCCTGGCTCAAGCTTTGCGTGCCCGGCATCGGCAGGCCTCTCCGATTCTGTTCCTCAGGCCGGCAGGTGTTCGATCATCCAGTCGGCGAGGAGGCTGATCATTTTCTGGAAGTCCTCTGGCTTGCTGAATCCATGATCCGCGTTCGGGAGGATCTCCAGACGCTTCTTCGTTTGCAGCACCTCGTACAGGCGCCGGCATTGGTGGAGAGGGACATACTCGTCCGCGTCCCCCTGCACGATCAGGACGGGCGCGCGGATCGCCTCCGCTGCCTTGTAGGCGTCGTGTGCCAGGCTGTCAATATAGAAGGAGAAGCGAAGGGCGATGGGCTTCGTCCCGCCGGTGATATCAGGGATTTCATCCGCCTCTTTCCATCGCGCCATTCCTGCCTCTCCAAACTCCAGACGCAGCATTTCCGGAAAGTCGGGGGCGGGACATTTCAGCGCCAGAGCGAGGGGAGAGCCTCCATGCTCCGCAGCCCCACCGGCTGCCAGGGTGGCAATCAGCCCGCCGAAGCTCGATCCAACCAGACCCAAGCGCCGATATCCCATGGACGACACCTGCTCCATCGCGGCCCGGGCTTGGTCCAGGGCGGACGTCACGGTGATCTGCTCGAAGGTACCTTCACTTTCGCCCTGGCCGAAGAAATCGAATCGGAAGGTGGCGATACCCCGCTCGAGCAGCAGAGGTGTCAGGGCTTTGTTGGTGTGACTGTTCTTGTTGGAGAGAAAGCCGTGACACAGCACGACCAGGCGATCGGCAGAACCGGGCGGCGCGGTGAGGATGCCAGCCACGGTGCGGCCGGCCGGATCCGTGAATGTCAACGCCTGCTCGGTGCCTGCCATGGCGGGCATTGTAGCAGGTTTGGGAGGTGTGCGAGAACGCGAGCGAGAGGATCAGAGCTTGCTGGAGCGGACCCTGAAGTCCACGTTATCCTGCACCCACTTCCAGAGTTTTTCCTGCTGGGCCGGGGGAACACCGGGCTGCACCTGATTCTTCCAGCCCTTCATGACCTCGGCATCGACGGTCCACAGCCGGACCCGTTGCCGCGGGACGAAGCTGCGCCATTCCTCGGCGATCTTGGGGTTCACATAGACCAGCCGGACGGTGATATTCCTGGAGAGATACTCCAGCGCGCTGAAGTTGATCTGCTCGAACACGGCTTGCGACCCGGCCTTGAGGCCCGGGATATCAGGGAGGCCGTCCGTGACGACCATCACGGTGATCGGCGCCAGGACCAGATTGCGCTCCTTCGTGATACGCGAGACCTCCTGGAAGAACGGGTTGAAGTCCGTGAAGACATCATTCGGCGCGAACCAGCCGCGCAGGTCCGACTCGATCTGCTCGATACTCTTGCCCTGGAAGTCGTGGATCGGGTGGAAGGTCTTCGGCTCACCTCTGGTCTTGCCGCCCACGCTGGCCACGAACAGCGCCTGGGGTTTGTCCAGCCCGCCCAATTCGTTGAGGTGAGCGTAGATGTAATGGGCGAGGAAGGTCACAGCGTTGTCGTAGACCCCCGACTGTTTGAAGGATCCGCTGGCGTCCAGTCCGACGAAGAGGGTCGTGCGTGGCTTCCGCTGCTCGCTGGGCTCAAACGTACAGGCCGCCACCACGACCAGCAGCATCGCGGTCCCGGCCAGGGTCATGGTGAAGAAGGAGCGGAAGGCTTTCATGAGGCCACCTTCTTCGGGTGTAAGCGAAGGGAAGCCAGAAGCTCCCTGGCTTCCAGGACCTCCTTGAGGCTCTTGAACGGAATATTGAAGACCGGACGCGAGGCCACCAGGATCATGGCGAAGTTCAAGGCGGCCGCCACGACATGGAGAAAGGGGAGGGTCAGGTATTCCATCAGCTCAGTGCCCCGTTCGTGTAACCACTGGGTCTCATTCTTCAGGTCCTCGAGAGGGGCGCGCCACCAGTTCCGGGCTGCTGCCGCAGGCGCGGCGGCGGCTCCCTTCCCCTCCGGATGGACCAGGGGCTCGCGCGAAATGAACGCGAGCAAGGGCGGGGTCCCGAACTGTCCGAATAAGAACCAGGTCATGCCGCGGACTCCGACCCACCCGAACGTGGCCAGGGCCAGCGTGAAGCCGATCCCGGGCCGGAACCTCTCGGACGTCTGCTGCGCGATCCACGGCGTGATGGCGTCCACCAGCTCCCGGTAGAGGAACATGACCTCGAAGGTCATGACGAACAGCTCCACTAGGATCATCTGCACGAGGAACTTGTATTGCTTGTGCTTCACCGAATCCGCCAGCACCTGGATACAGGCGAAGCTTCCCATGATGAGCACAAAGAGGAAGACGAACAGGAGCGGCGCGGTGAAGGGAGAAGCCTCTGCGCCTACGATGCCGGCCAGGACTTCGGTCACGGTCGGGATCAGCGTATAGGTGAAGATCACCGCCTCCAGCAGGCACCAGAAGACTACCATCAGGAACGCGACCCAGGGGACCCCGGGCTGGAAGTAGGTCTGGGTCATCTGCCCTCCCATGGCGAAGGGCAGGGTTACGAGCTGGCGTACGGCCTCCGCCATCAATTTCAGTCCGAGTCGCATCAGCGTGAAGATCCATCCGACAATGACGACGATGAACCTGGCCAGGCCCACCCAGTAGCTCCACACCGCTAGCGCGGAGTCCCACCATGCGAGCAGGAGCATTTTGAGAAACTCCAGCCGTCCGGAACGAAACGGCAGCGTATAGATCGAAAGCTGGGTGCACCAGACCGCGCTCAGCCAGAGCAAGACCGGGAAGACCAGGAAGAGATAGTAGGCGACGGCGAGCCACCCGGACCCGGAAAACAGGACAAACTGGAGCAATACGTCCTGCATGCCGGGTATCCAGGCCACGGGGACGGCGACAAGTTGGAAGAAGGCCTGCCACTGCTCGGGCAGGATCGTGATGCTCCGGTCAGGCATGCATCCCCCTTTCTTCGCGAGCTCGCTTACTGTCGGGGGCCATGAGACTGAGCACCCGACCGATCATCTCATACGTGTTCGTACGGGCGAGCCGAACCGCTTGGTGTCAGGATCGGACTAATTTTTGACCATTCTCACGGAATTAGCAAACATAATGTGAAAACGGTCAATCGGACTCCCGCGCGGGCTCGCTGATCACGAGCAAGACTGCTTTGATCCCGAAGAGGCCGAGCCCGAGCAGCAAGAGCCCGGCGCTGACCCAGGCGGCGGTTTGGACGGCGAATGAAGTCAGGCTGAACTGCCACACCAGCGCTGCGACCAGCGACAACCCGATGGTCCCCAGGTTGAACGCGCCCACCTGAATTGAGCGCCATCGCTCGACGATGCCGTTCAGCTCGCCCAGATATGGCTCGCGCTTCTTATGACTGGTGGTCCGTTCCTCTGCCAGCATGCTCGGCAGGTAGTGCGACAGCGCGCCCAGGATACTCTGGAGGAGAAAGCCTAAGAGCGCCAAATGCGTGTAAGCCACGAGATGAAGTCTGCCGTAGGGGATCTTCGGCGGATCCCACAGGGCATTGGCTGCCACCAGGAGGCCGGCTCCCGTGGCCACCACAAGAAAGAAGGTGGCCATCAGAAGATGATCCGAGGCGGTGGTTCGGGGTTTCCCTGCGCTGATCCAGGTTTGGGCGATGTTGGAGCCATATAGCCCCACGGCGACCAGCATGGCCATGCCCCCACCGATCTCGATCCACAGCTCAGAAGCCATGAAGCCGCCCATCAAGACGACGAGGCCAAGCGGAAGGAAGAGGAACGTGAAGCGAGCAAGAGCGTCACTATAGAGGGCCCACTTGAGCATGGCGGGATACGCCGTGTGCATGGCCCCCACGATCGCCAGGGTCAGGAATCCCTGCAGGATGAAGTGGATGTGAGCCAGCCGGATTTGACCGACCATCCCCTGCGGCACCAGTCGAGCAGCCATCATCTCACCGATCAGCAGTCCGGCCAGGAGGCCGATCACGGCGAGGCCATAGAACCACCAATGGAGCGGGGGGAGGGCCAGGATTTTCGTCGTCCGGCCGAGCGCATCGCGGCACAGCGACAGAAAGGCGAACAGGACGAGCAATCCCGCCGCACCGGCCAGCAGATACTGTCCGAAACCAAAGCCGGCCGCAATTCCGACCGCGCCGGCATTGATCGCCGTAAACAGCACGGGATGCGAGTCCAAACGACCCTCCCCCATCATCAGAAAGGAGGGGAGAAAGACGATCAGGGCGCCAAGGACGATCTGGGCGACTCCTCCGACCATCGCGCCGTGCGAGTGGATTAAGGCCATAGCCGGTCCCGTCGGCACGCCACGCACGATCGCCAGAAAGTGCACCAGGCCAACCACCGAGGCCAGCAGGAGCCAGAACAGGCCGGCGAGCAGAAAGAGTGCAGGACGAAACCGCAGACGTGTCATAGTGGCTCCCTCATTCGGGCAAGAAATAGAACGGGTTCGTGGGACCCTTCCCATGGCCGATCGCCAGATGGTGACGAATCGCTTCAGTGATATAGGTCTTGGCGGATTGAACGGCTTCAGGCAGCGGCCTGCCTTTTGCCAGTTGAGCCGCGATCGCCGAGGCAAAGGTACAACCGGTTCCGTGGGTGTGGGGTGTGTCGATGAACTCGCCCTTGTACACGTTGAAGAAGCGGCCGTCGTAGAGCAAATCAGTCCCCTTCTCCGCGAGCAGATGCCCACCCTTGATCAAGACGTACCGGCAGCCGAACTTATGGATGACCTTCGCGGCTGCCCGGGCATCGGGCAGCGAGGTGATCTTGAGGCCGGACAACCGCTCCGCCTCGTGGATATTCGGTGTAACCAGGAGCGCGAGCGGGATCAGTGCCGCCTTGACCCGCTCGACTGCCTCGGGCTGCAAGAGGGCATGCCCGCTCTTGGCGACCATCACGGGATCGACGATCAGAGTCGAGGCTTTATACTGTAGCAGTTTTCTACTAACGGCGTCTACGATTGCAGCAGAAGACAACATCCCGGTTTTGACCGCGGCCACCTCGAAGTCATCGAAGATGGCGTCGAGTTGGGCCTCAATCATCGGGACCGGGAGATCGTAGACGGAGGTCACGCCCTTGGTGTTCTGGGCCGTGATGGAGGTGATCACGGACATCCCGAAGACGCCGTTGGCTGACATTGCTTTCAGGTCAGCTTGAATGCCCGCGCCCCCGCCGGAATCGGACCCGGCTATAGTCAGTACCTGTTTCATACGCGGTCGTTCCTCAAGTACTACCGTACCCCTCCAGGCAGAAGCCTGGAGGAGGTGTTTGACACGTCGTCCTCCAGAGCTCGTCTTCCTTCGACCTAGCGCGTGACGGCGAAGCTACTTAGGACAAGCCCTTCGACTGGTCGTGCCGTCGGTGTTCGAGGAGACCGTGCACCAACTGCACGTGCTGGCGAAGGATGTAATAGCGGTCCGAGTAGGCCAGCGGGACCCAGGCCACTGTCACACTCGACTCGAGCGCATCGAGTCGCTCGATCAAATCCTTGACGGGCTGCGCTGCCGCACGTGCGGCGAGCTCGACCTCGATGGACCGGAGCTCTCGGTAGGCCTTGCGCAGCCGACGGTGCATTAGCCAGTCCCAGAGCTTGGGGATCGCCCGGATCAGCGGGTAGATGACCGCGACGATGGGGATGAGTAGCAGAGCGATCCTGGCAACGAAGATGGCCATCCAGAACGGGAGGTACCGCTGCAGGAACGGCTGCCCAGAGGTGTAGAAGTTACGGGCGTCCATGCTCAAGGGCAGATCGACCGATTCCGGAGCGGGAAACTCGTTCAACTGATGGAACATGCCCGGCTTCCCGTGGACCTCCCTGGCTGCCTCCAGGAGCAGGGTCTGGATCGCGGGGTGGAGGTCCTGTCGCGCAGCCAAACTGGTCTTGGGCCCGACCAACACGACATCGGTGGGAGGCCGGTTGGCTTGTAGGCTTGCGACTCCTTCAGGCACCACGAGCTTGTGCAGGAAGGGGCGGAGGGCCACGGTGGCATCCGCGCGGCGAATGGAGAGCAGGCTGAGCTGCTCGGAAGCCAGCAGTCGCTGGACAAGCGGGGATTCCCACGTGGCCATCATGGCCAACGCGTCGAGCCTGCCTTGCAGGAGTTGCTCGGCTGCGTCCTCCGGCGTGAGCCCGTGCAACTCGACCGTCTTCTCCGAGATTTGGTGCATCGCGAGCACGTCTTCCATCAATCGACGAGTCCCGCTGCCTCGCGGCTCGATCGAGACACGCCAGCCTTTGTAGCCGCCTGGTCGTTGGCTCGGGTGAGGGCCTCGATAGAAGATCCAAAGGGGTTCGTAGAACACGGTCCCCAACGAGATGAGGTCCGGCGACTCCTGCTCATTCGTCGTTCCTCCGAGCACGAAGCCGACGAGCGCCTCCGCGCGCGGGTCGCGTAACCGTTCGAGATTTTCCACGGCCCCAAGAGACGGCACGAGTCTCAACTCGATGCCCTCGCGCGCAAGGATCTTCTGATACTGTGTGGCGAACGCCTGGTAGGAGCTGCCTTGGGGCCCGGTGGTCATGACCACGTGCCGGGGAGGGAGAGGTCCAAGGAATTTGCCGGTTGCCCACAGCACGGCAACACCGACAAGGACGACCACCACCAGGATGAATCCCGCGAGGTAGCTGTATGTCGTGGATCGGGCAAGAGCCATGAAGCCTGGCGTTCCTCGTTTTGGCGGAAGTCTAGTGATTCAACCGTGCATAGTCAACGGGGACGGCCTTCTGTGTCCCTCCTGAGGCTCCGGTGATGTAATCTTCTCTGTGTAAAAGCAGAAGGGTGTAAGCTGGGTCGTTGTCGAAGCGAACCCATTCTCCACCAAAGGAGGCTTACACCCATGCGGACGCTACCACCGTGGACCGAGCAG